>Ga0222646_100319_pt1 | contig 14539 bp, 14 predicted proteins | sample AntAcemetagen293_FD_179819 | JGI IMG/M metagenome (GOLD analysis project Ga0222646, IMG submission 179819) | Saline water microbial communities from Ace Lake, Antarctica - #293 | ecosystem: Environmental > Aquatic > Non-marine Saline and Alkaline > Saline | place: Antarctica: Ace Lake | collected... | reverse complement strand
CGAAACTTTTAGACTTAAAAAGTCTCCCGGAGGATCTACTCTGGGAATTATGGGATCAACACTTCACACGTCGACCAAAAAATTTCAGTCGAGAGATGCTAATTTCTCGCATTTCCCACAAGATGCAAGAGGCATATTTGGACGAATTTTGTGACCAGCAACGTATGCAGGTCCAAGCGCGAGCCATGAAGTTAGAGGCGCGCAAGCGTAGGCGCAAAGCTATCGCGCAGTTCTTTACAGAACTGATTCCGGCGATGGGTTTCGGACGAGACACCATCTCGATGAGAAAGTTTAAGACTCTTTGGCTGTCGGGGCTGGCGCGCTGCGTGGAGAAAGCAGACGGCAAGTCTCTGCTGGTGATTGAGTTTCCCAATCACTCGTCGCTGGTCATTGAACCGTTTCAGGCAGAGCTGTTAGACGGGGGTTACCCCGAAAGCACCGCCCGTCTTCATCGCGCCGACCGATAGGCCTTCGCCCACCGGCTGGCACGGAGCCGCTTCAGATCGTGAATGAACTCGATCAGTCCGGTCACATTAATTTGGATGCCGACCTGGTTCGGATAAATCGTGACGCGTGAAACGAATCTGAATACGTGATGGGCTTGGAGCAACTCGCTGAACGTCTCCCAATCTTGATCCAAGTGTTTCAAGATATCACGAATCAGGGGTTCATCAAGGCCGGCGTCATCCTGCGTCCGTTCTAGCAGGGTAGGTAGCCATGCCTCTGGGCTCTTGAAGTGTTTGCGCAGATCGCGAATGACCACCTGATGAATTTCATCGGTTGACAGATTCACGGGCCCGCTGCCCGAGGCCTTCTCCTCGGGGGTGTTGGGTGCCAAGTAATACAGATAGTGCTTCTTGCCGCGCGGCATTGATTTGAACACTGTGTACGCCCGCCCGTCGTGCCAAAATAGCCTGCCGTTCAACGGAAACACAAGCGGGTTGCGAGTCTCATTGGATACCCCCTTGCGCCGGGCACGTTGCGCCAGTTTTTCATGAACCTGGCTCCACAGGTCAAGGTCAATGATGGGTGGATACTTTCCACTATGCCATTCCCCATGGAGCAGCGCCTCGCCGATGTACATCCGGTTGTTCAGAATTCGATAGACCGCAGTGCGGTCAAGCAAAAGGCCGCCGCGTTGTTTGCCATCCCGGGTCATCCAGGTTTTGTTCCGCGCTTTGTGCTTTTGCAGGTGACTAATTAAATCGGCGGTGGTATCGCACGACAAGTAGCGGTGAAAAATACCCTGTACCAAACCAGCCTCAGGCTTGACCACCACCAAACGTTGATCAAAATCAACGGTGTAACCCAATGGTGTGCCGCTGCCCTGCCACATGCCCTTGGCACGGGTGGCTGCAACCTTGTCGCTAGTCCGCTCCCCAATGTTTTCCCGTTCGGACTGCGCAAAACTGGCTAGCAAATTCAAGGTCAGTCGACCGTAGGGTGTCTTGATATCCATGGGCTGGGTAACACTGACCAAATCAACCCGTGCAGCACTGAATAGCGGGATCAGATCTGTCAGATCAAACAAACTGCGGCTAAGTCGGTCGAATCGATGAACGAGCACCACATCAATTTTGTCTTGTCGAACATCCTCAAGCAATGCCCGAAGGCCTGGCCGTTGCAAAGTCGCCCCCGAAACCCCATCATCCGAATACGCTGGCCCCACCATCACCCAGCCCAAGCCACGCTGGCTTTCGATGTAACGCTGGCAGGCCTCGACCTGGAGGTCGATCGATGTCAGCTCACGGCTCTGGGTATCCGCCACCGATACCCGTGCGTAGACTGCGCAGCGCAGTGGGCGCAGCGGTGAAAGTTCTGCAGTCTGGGGGGAATCATGGTGCATAGGCTGCATCATCACAGATGAGGTCTGCCGCGACCAGGTTCCGCCAAATTATGCTCTGTATAAGTTCAAACACATGCTGGACTTTCTGAAAGAAGAAAGTCTTGAGTTCAAACCAATTCATCAGCTACGGCGTTAAAGGGCTACTTCGAATTGCCAAGTTGGGTTTAATCGATGCCAACATGGACGACATAGTACGCACACGATTAAAAATTCTGGCTCATTGGCATAAGTTTGGTCTAGCCTCGACCATGCATGCCTTTGGCAACAGTAAAAGCACCCTCTATGCTTGGCGCAAGTTGCTAAAAGGCGCGGGTGGCAATACCGTTGCCCTCAAACCAGCCAGTACACGCCCCAAGAAGCTGCGAGCAGCCGCTTGGAACCCTCAAATCGTCAGCGAGCTTGCTCGACTGCGCAAGCTCTACCCCAATCTTGGCAAAGAGAAAGTCTTTGCCAAACTGGTGCCGTTTTGTCAGCAACAGGAACTAGCTTTGCCCAGCGTCAGCACCATTGGACGCATGATTGCTAGCGCCCCCCATAAATTACGCAGCAGTGCCGTGCATATCAATGCCAAAGGCCAGCGCAAACGATTCACCAAAGAGGCCGTGACGCGCAAACCCAAAGGGGTTGTGCTCAAACCCCTTGAGTGCCTAGCCTTTGACACCATCATCCGCCAACGCGACGGCATCAAACGCTATATCTTGACAGCTATTGACCCCCACACGCATATCGCCTTTGCCTATGCACCGCCCAGCGCTGGCAGTCAACACACAGCCATGCTGCATCAGGCTATCACCCACATCTTTCCTGACTTTGAAGGTGCAAAAGCCCTCACGGACAACGGCAGCGAGTTCAAGGGGCATTTTGCACAGCGCATGGCTGACAACCATGTGGTGCATTGGAAGACTTACCCCAAAACGCCCAAGATGAACGCCCACTGTGAGCGCTTTAATCGCTCTATTCAGGAGAGCTTTGTCGACTATTTTGACGACTTGTTGTTCACAGATTTAGCACTCTTTAATCAAAAGATGAGTGACTGGCTGGTGTTCTACAACACCGAGCTGCCTCATCTGTCCACCAAGCCATTCCCCAACAAATCAGCCTCGCTGACTAATCTGCCCGTCTCCCCCGTAGAATTCCTCCTTAAATCTCATCCTCAGTCCAGGATGTGTTGGACCAATACATGCACTTGACGGAATATTCCATGTAGGCTATATTCGGTCATGACTTGGGATGTTGAATACACGGACGAATTTGGTGGCTGGTGGGGCCGCCTGACGGAAGACGAGCAAGTATCGTTGGCCGCCTCTGTGCAGTTGCTGGAAGAGCGGGGGTCGTCATTGGGGCACCCACACAGCAGCGGTATCAATGGCTCCAAGCATGGGCATATGCGCGAGCTTCGGACGCAGCATGGCGGGCGACCATTTCGCACGCTGTACGCCTTCGATCCGCGCCGAATGGCGATTCTTTTGATTGGCGGCGACAAGACGGGCGACAACCGTTGGTATGACGTGAACGTGCCGATTGCCGACCGGCTGTATGACCAGCACTTGGAACAACTTCGACGTGAAGGAGCGATTGATGGCTAAGAAATTTACAGAACTGCGCGCAGGCATGAGCCAGGCCGCGCGCGAGAAGGCTGACGGCATGGCCCGGCAGATGTTGGCCGAAATGCCGCTCAATGAGCTGCGCCAAGCCCGTGGCCTGTCGCAAAAGATGTTGGCCGAAGTGCTGCATGTGCAGCAGCCCTCGATTGCAAAGATCGAGAAGCGGACCGACATGTACCTGTCCACCCTGCGCAGCCACATCGAGGCCATGGGTGGCCAATTGGACGTGATTGCGCGGTTCCCGGACGGGTCGGTAAAGATCAACAACTTTACCGATTTGGGGGCTGTCACATCGCTCTGATTGCGGGTTGCTGACCGGCTGGCAATCAGGGCTTCATGTTCTTTTTGATGGTGCTGGCGTCGCGCCCTTTGGCGAAGGCGCTCTTGGCAATCTGTTCGGAATACCAAACGTCGGATCTATCGGGGCGGCGTTTTTTCAGTGCCCGGTATTCCTTTTGCCATGCGGCGTACACGGCCTGGGTGGCGAGCTTGCGGGCTTCGCGCTTGGCATTGCTGGGCGTGTGGCGTGGGTCAGCCGTAGTGGTTGCATCCACCATTTGGCGAATGGCTGCCGGGTCCAGCGTGAAGCGACCATCGTCAAAGCCAATGACATCCACTAGCGGCAACATCGCCGCGCCCACCACCAGCATCATCATGTGGCCCTGCACGCGCAGACACAGCATTTGGGTGCGCTTGCTTCCGCGCGCCATGCCAACGGGTAACAAACCGGCCTCAGAAGGTTGTACGGTGGTTTGCGTCAACCCGAGACTGGTGGCGACAAAGTTGCAGACCATTTGCGCATCGCAGCGCCATTGAGCCAGCTGTGCGGGTGGGATCGTCACGCGGTTGATGTCGCTGCGCTTGTCGCACACCACGAACGAGGTGGCGGGCGCATTGGCGCGCGGCACCGTGTGCACGGGCATGCTGCATTCCTGCTCGCAGCCGGGGCAAACCACGCTTTGGGCTGGGCGTGCTTTCAACAGCAGACTTTGTGACTTCAGGGCGGCCACTGCCGTTTCAGGCCATTGATTCAGCTCCTCGGTGCTGACCACGACTGCGGCCTCATGGCGCGCACCCACGCGAGCCAGCAACTCGATCAAGGCGGCTTGCGGTGTCATTCCACGGATGCGGGTGCCACCGCCGTGGCCGTAGTGGGCGTGGTGGCGGGTGTGGCCAAGTCGTCGGCCAACTGGGCGGGCTCGCGCGGCTCGATGCCCGAGGCGCTGAGCATGTCGCGCAGCTTCAACCCGACCTCGTCGTATTTGAGTGAGCACGAATTGGGGTAGGTAATGTGGATGTTTACCGTCTTGGGTGGCCGGTCGGCCTCGACCACCATGGTCACGGCCAAGTCCACCTGGGTGACGCTGTACAGGGCCATGGGCATTGCGGCTTGAATGCGATCCAGTAAAGCGTAAACGGCTTGGGGGTCCCGGCTGGTGTCTGCTTCGAGTGTGATGCGTTCACCCTTGGTGGCTCGTGACGACAAACGCAGTTTTTTTACGACGATGCTTTCAATACCGCTGCCCAGGTCGTAAGTGAAATCAAAATTGCGCTGCATCAGCGGCCCCAGGTCATACACCCGAGAATCTTTGGGGTCGGGCGGCAGTTCGGGTAACTGAAGAATGGCGGCGGCAAACATGCTTTGCAGCGGCTCGATGGCCTTGTAAGAGCCGCGATAGTTCAGGTCCAGCGAGCCTTCGGCCTGAGAGTAAACAAAGATCACCTCAAACGCCGGGTTGTGCGGGCGAATGCCAAACTGCCCATTCACCCACTCGGGGCTTTGCTGTGAGTAGTCTTCGGGGTAGGCAAAGAAGTAATCCAGATCGCCACGGCGAAAGGGCTCCACCACACAGTTGTTGCCCCGGCCCTCGGTATGGTGAAAGTAGGTGCGGATGCTGTTGGCCAACGTCTGGATGCTGGCTAGGTCCACAGCCGCCGCGTGGTGCGGTAGATTCTTGCGCTTGCGCCAGTGTGACAGCGTGTCTGCGTGGTAGAAGTGCGTGGCACCGCGCCAAAACGGGTTGTGGTCCAGATACGTGACCATGGCGCGCTCAAAGTGGTTGACCAGTGCGGCCAGCTTTTCAGTGAAGGCAATGGCGGCGTTGGGGTCGGTGTCTTGCGCCAAGTGCCATTGCGCTTCGTCCAATATGGCCCGACAACCCTTCTCACAGCTCAGCTCGAATATGGCGCGAAAGTCGGCATCCATGGCGTTGCGGCTGGCTTCCGGGAGTGCCAGCCAGGCGGCAAACAATTCGTCGTGCCGCGTCTCGGACATGGTGGCAAAGTCGAACTCGCCAAACACCGTGCGCCCCGCAAAGTAGCGGGCCAGCAATGCGTTGGGCATTTGCCTGAAAAAGTCGCGGGTGGAGTAGTGCCGGGTCATTTTTTTCTCCCTTGGATGGGGTGGAACCAACGTGGTGCCTACGCCATCGGATGTCGTTGGACTTTACTGTATATTGCAGCATAAAAGCGGAGGATAGGGCGTGGTTCAAAAAGTAACGTTTTTGGGTAACGCGGACAATGTGAATTTTGGATGGTTTGCCTATGACTCAACCGATGGCCACCCGAAAAAGTGTTACCCGATTTGAATCACGCCCATGATGGCCCGAAAGGTAAAAAATGACGAACTTGCGCGACAAAATCATAACGGCTATTCAAGAGATCGCAGACATGCGTGGTACAGAAGTCGATGTCTTGGCGGATGAAACCGTACTACTCGAATCCGGACTTGACTCTCTCGGTTTTGCCATTTTGGTGGCAAGGCTTGAAGAGGACCTGGGCTACGACCCTTTTGTCTTGATGGATGTGCCTGTTTATCCGCGTACATTGGCCGAATTCATTGCAATCTACCAACGATTTGCGCCCCAGTGAAGTGCCTACTTGAAAGGCTTTCGACTTGCAATGCAAGCGATGTACTTTGGGTCGCAGACCCAATGGGTGCAATTAACATCCGTAGATTGAAAGTGGCATTGGACGGTGTTGACGCAACGCGCTGGCACGGCAAACGTGTCGCCATCGGCGCATTGCCAATTTTGGAATTTGTGTCAACGCTCGTATTTTTGGATGGACTGGCGCAATCCATTCTTTTGCTGCCCTCTGAGGATGATGTGCAGACGCGCGAAGCCCGGCTGGCTAAGGCAGAAATCGACATTATTGTGGAAGGCGACGGCTTAGGTTTTTCAAAGCTTCTGACACTTTGTGCCGACGCATCGGGAGCAAACGACAACGTTAGCCCCCTATCAGTAATCCAGCGTCCCGCAGCGATCGAAACAACTTGGCTATTACCCACATCGGGCACCACCGGTACACCCAAACTCATTGCTCATACCTTTGCATCGTTAACGCGCAGCATGACAGCTCGCCGTATCGGTGATGACTACGCATGGGGCAGTCTGTACAGCTTGCGCCGCTTTGCAGGCTTGCAAGTATTTCTTCAATCATGGATGTGTGCCACCCCCCTCATTTTGAATGAAGAAGGCGCTGATTTACACAACATGCTGACTCGTTTCATTGACTTGCGATGCAACGCACTCTCGGCCACGCCGTCGATGTGGCGCAAGCTCGCCATGCACCCTTTGTTTGAGCGACTGGTTCTGAAGCAAATCACATTGGGCGGTGAAATTGTTGACCAGTCCATTTTGGATATGTTGAACAAACGGTTCCCCGCTGCGCGCATCACACACATTTACGCATCCACTGAAGCAGGTGTCGGTTTTGGCGTCCGTGATGGTTTGGCTGGCTTTCCGTCCAACTATTTGGCGCACCCACCGTTAGGTGTTGCCATGCGTATTGATGAACGCAATCATCTCCGGTTTTGTACCAGGGCGGATCCATCATCGGTATCAGACGCAGACAGCGAGTGGATTGACTCTGGCGACGTGGTTGAAATCCAAGCCAACAGAGTCCGGTTTTTGGGTCGTGCCAATGGTTCAATCAATGTCGGTGGCAACAAAGTAATGCCCGAAGAAATCGAGTCCATCATCAAAGAGCTGCCAGATGTCGCTTTTGTTAAGGTTCGCGCCCGCAAAAGTGCCATGTTGGGTAGTCTGGTCGAGGCCGCTATTACTCCCATGCCTGATACTGTTTTTGACGCTGCTTTCAAGAGAAAAGTTACGGCCCACTGTCGGGCACGTTTAGATGGCTTCAAAGTACCCGCTTTCATTGTGGTTGCCGATGCCATTCAATTGACGGCCTCTGGGAAGCTCTCAAGGAGGAATGAGGAATGAAAAAAGTTGTGATGGTGACCGGCGCACGCCGCGGTCTTGGACTTGCGATAAGCCAACGACTTGCCGCAGATGGCTATAAAGTTCTTGCGGTTGCACGCTCTGATAGTGCCGAGCTAAATGCCTTGTGTGATGGCGAAAGCGTTTGTTTTGAATCTTTTGACCTAGCAGAGACGGACAAAATTCACGCATGGGTTGGTGAGCTGACAAAGAGGCATGGCCGTATTTACGGGCTTGTCAACAATGCAGCCATTGGTGCTGACGGTGTGTTGGCTACCATGCATGAACGTGACATTGCGCAATCATTGCTGGTCAACCTTCAGTCGCCTATCGTGTTGACCAAGTATGTTTCACGTTCCATGTTGCTCGGTGGCGCTGGACGCATCATCAACATCTCGTCCATCATTGGGTCTACCGGGTTTAGCGGTTTGTCTGTGTATGCGGCGACCAAGGCGGGTCTGATTGGTTTTACCAAATCGCTGTCGCGTGAATTGGGGAAAGCCAACATTACTGTTAACTGCGTGGCCCCCGGCTACTTGGATACAGACATGACGAAGGGCATCGCCCCTGATAAATTGTTGTCAATCAAGCGCCGAAGCCCGTCGGGGAAACTGGCCTCCGTCGAATCCGTAGCAGCTTCGGTTTCCTATTTGTTGGGGGTGGACGGCTCCATGGTAAATGGCACTACTATCACTGTTGATGCAGGGAGTACAGCATGATCTCTCATGAACTTGTGGATTTAAGCTTCCGACTTGAACGCTTCAGTCCGGAAAATGCTGATTTGGTCTTGGCATGGCGAAACTCTGAACACATTAGAGCTAATTCACTAAATGATGAAGTGATACAGCGGGAAGATCACCTTCGTTTTGTGAGCAGCTTGAAAGGTAGATCCGATCGGAACTTTTTTATTCTTCACATTCAAGGCGCACCAGTTGCTGTATTGAATGTAAACGTCAACGATGGCATCGGTAACTGGGGGTGCTATCTCGGTGGCAGCGAAAAAAACGCTGTTCGACCTGGCATTTTTCCAATCCTCATCGGTGTTGCTGGTGTTATAGCTTTCGAGCTGCTTGCCTGCAATGAATTGAGAAGTGATGTTCTTCAGTCAAACATGTCACCGCAAACAATGAACTCATTTCTTGGGATTCCAATGACTGAATCAAGGATTGAAATTCGACCGTCTGGGCAAGAAATTAACATTGTTTGCTATGCCTTAACCAAGGATATGTGGCCGTCAGTGCTGTCAAAGTCGAAGATGATTCTTACCAAACAACAAAAATTTTTACTTGATGTTTTTTCTAAAAATAAATCCCAATTGATAAGTGATTGATTTTGCAATTTTCGGCTTCAAAAGGGCCGCCGTTGAAGCGGTGACAGCTTCAGTGTCTTTTTTATAGGGCGAAGACGGAAAAATGATTACCGGTACGACTATTACAGTAGATCCAGGGAGAACCGCATGACAAACCTAATCCATCCGACAGCCATCATCTCACCGAACGCGGTAATTGGTGAAAACGTTGCCATTGGGCCATTCACGGTGGTCCACGATAACGTGCAAATTGGTACTGGGACACGAATTGACGGTTTTTGTGAAATAGGCTATCCAACACCTCTTGCGGAAGGCATGTCACTCATCATCGGGTGTGGATCAGTAATCCGCTCACACAGTGTTTTTTATCAAGGTTCGCGCTTTGAAGATGGGCTAATGACCGGACATCAAGTCACAGTGCGGGAGAAGACCCTTGCGGGGAAAGGCTTCCAAATTGGCACGCTGGCAGATATTCAAGGACACTGTGAGATCGGCCATTACGTTAAGACCCAAAGCTCAGTTACGATTGGCCAACATTCAAAAATTGGCAACTTTGTTTGGATGTTCCCTGGTGTCTTACTCACTAACGACCCCAATCCACCCAGCAATGACATGCAAGGGGTCACTCTTGAAGATTACGTGGTCGTCGCGGTGAAAGCCACCTTGCTGCCCGGCGTTCGTATCGGAAAGGGATCTTTTATCACGGCACATTCCCTAGTTGGTCAGAATATGCCTGAAGACTCCTTGGTGTCAGGATCGCCGGCCAAGCGCATGTGCAAGGCAAGTGACATGCGACTCAAGAGTGATGTTCGTGTTCGGGCTTATCCCTGGCGTAAACGGTTTGTACGGGGATACCCGGAAAGCGTTGTCGAAAAATGGGCAAACGGCCTCGATCCGATTGATTTTTAAGAAGTCACATCCCCAGTCGCACCGCATTGTCAGGGCAGGTGAATTCACCATGTCAAGCTGTCGCTGAACCGTGCCAGCCGCATAATGAAGGTCTCGATCTTCACCGTGTTCATTGCTGTACCGTTTGGCCAGCGTCAACGGTCAGGGTCCGGTAGTGATTCAGTCTCCTATTTTTTTCAGCAAGTGCCAATGTGGGCTAGATGCTGTTCGAAACTTCCCGCCTTAAGCGATGCGCTTTAAACAACCGCAACGTGATTTTGAAAGACACAGAAATACAGCATCGCAGTAGAAAACTGGTGTGGAATACCACCTTTTTTCGGGGGGCTCCATTGCGGACTGAGCAAGATTTTTTGCGTCTGGGTCATCCGCGATCACCACCTGGAAACTCCACGCTCAAAAGTTGTCGGCCGCATAAAAAACCGACCAAACTGCTTGAGCTGACGACGCGATGTTAGCGACTCCGCTGCATGGGAACGACATTGGTGACGCTGCCATCAGCCATGCCTTGCAGTAGCGCCAAACGGGTGCCCAGCAGTTTCCATGCGTCGCGCATCGGGCCTTCGTACTGCGCACGTTGGTAGATGCAGGGCAGTGTGAACCAAGTAGTGATCACGCCGCCATTAAAGTGGTCAGCCTTTGGCCCAGGGAATCGAACGCCTTGACTTGTTCAGCCTCGCGGCGGTCCTGAATATAGACGCCGCTCATGCCCTGCTTGATGTGGTTCTCGCATTCGTTGATCACGTCGTTTGAGATGCCCAATTGACTCATCAGGGTGGACGCAGTGCGTCGCAGGTCGTGCGCGGTCCAGCGGCCACCTTCCAGCACCAGCGCATCAACAGACTTGGTTCTGTTTTGCAGGCGCGCGCTTTCGCTGCTCTGGCGGTCCGCCAGTTGCTTGCCGAAAGACTTGATACACACCGGCCCGGTGCCACGGCTGTCGGGAAAGACCCAGGCCAGGGGCTTGCCGGTAACGCGATCCGCTTCGCGCAGGGTGGCCAGCTCGGTGAACTGCATTACGGCGAAGGCGCTCAGGTGGATCAAGTGGTCGCGTTGATTCTTGGTGGTGGGCAAGTACCAGGTGCGGGCTTGCAGATCAACAAGGCCGAGCTGCACTGCACCAGACTTTTGCGCCACGTTGTGCGCGTCCACCGTGGCCTGCAATGCTTGCTGCTGGGGTTTGGCATCGGCCCATGCCGTGCCCATCAGCTCGCCGATCCGGCAGCCGGTTGCCAGAATCAGCCAAAGCCCAAGGACGGTGCGTCTGCTGAGATTGGCGTTTGGCAGTTGCTTGACCAGTGCGGTCAACTCGTCGTTTGACAGCACCCGGTCGCGCTTGATGTCTTTGCCGCCGACCTTGCGCTTGCTGATCAGCTCAATGGGGCTGTGTTCGATGATTTCACGCTCGGCGGCGAAGCGAAACATCTGTTTGAGGTCAGCCAACAGCATATTGGCGGTGCGAAGCTTGCCATCGGCCTTGACGGCGTCCAGAATGGCGAGAATGTCGGCCTTGCGCACGTCCATCACGGCGATTTCACCTAAAGTGCCAAAAACCCTCCGGTCAAACTGCTCGCGCACGTACTGCCCGCCGTCTTTGCGTCCGATGCGCTTGCCGTCGCCGCCGACGTGCGGGGCCAACTCGGTGGCAGCCCAGCGCTCGAACACCTGTTTGACGGTTAGGCGACGTTGCCGGTCCAGTTCAGCTTGTTGCTCAGCCGTCGCCGCAGCGCGTTTGTCTTTGTCCGCTTGCTGGCGCGCATCTTCGCTGGCTTGCAACCGGTCGGCCTCGACTTTTGCAAAGTGCTGGCGCAAATCGCGTGCACCGTCTTTGTATTGTTTTGACCAGCCAGCCGCCTTTTCGCGCGCCGCAGCCAGGGTGAGATAGCCTTCGCGGCCTTTGGGGTCGTAGGCACCCACCGCAAGGGTGTCGCGCTGGCCGGAGCTGGTGGTGTAGCGAAAATAGAAGGACCGCTCTCCGCCGGGCGTGATTCGCCCCAGGAAGCGTCCCGCACCGCGCGGTGCTGGGTCTGTGAACCACTGGTCCGCACCGTTCGGTTTAGACCCCATCTCTTTGTCCGTGATAATGCCCATTGAGTCCTCCTGCGCCTAGTCGAAAACAATTTCTGGTTGCCGTTCGGTTGCCGTTTCTCGGTGACTATTATTGTACTTCGGTGGATGCTATTGGACTGGTTGTTCTGTAACTTGTTGATTGTTATAGGATTTTGTCTTTTTGATGTGGCTGCTTGGACGTGTGAAAACACTACTTGTGTTGACTACGAACCAAGGGGTCGTGGGTTCGAATCCTGCCAGCCGCACCATATGAATCAAGGACTTACGCTCGAAAGGGTGTAAGTCCTTTCTTCTATCTGGTTTTTAACATCGCTCTGGTTGCCGTTCGGTTGCCGTTTCTCGAAACCTTCTTTGAATGTCAGACCTGTGGGATTGATGGTTGAACTGACCCCGAATGGCTACGCGCCATGGATGATGTCGGTATTTCTCGTCTTCGACGTTTAACGGTTTGATTAGCTACCGCGAAGGCGGCAGACATTGACGATCCTTCGACGTGCCAGTGGGACTGCTATCTCAACCAGCGCGGTCATGCCGGGCACGCTGCCTGCTGTATGGCGCTTCGCGCTGATGGCATCGCACCCAACATCACCGCTTTCCTATTGCGTGAGTCTGTGGCCTCAGTCAGTGACAAAGGCGGAGTACCGCCCTTGCCAGGCACCACCAAGCTGTCGCGTGGCTTCGGCGAGCAGCGCGGTCATGCAGTGCGGCCTGACTTTTGATTGAGCTGCGCTACGCGCTGTGGGTCAGTCCACCCAGCATCACCGCTTTCGGTTTGCCAGCGTTGTGGTGTTGGTCAGTGCGCACGGCGGAGTACCGCCCCGCGCAGATGCTGGGGAGTTACATCGCCAGTGCTTTGCAAGTATCAGCCAGTGCGCTGGAGCGCAGATATGGTGTCGGCTCGCTCACGCATCGTCTTGATTGAAAACCGTGGTGTTCGTGGCGTTTGTGATGCACCCCCGCTACGGCCACCCGCTACGCTTTTACATAAGGCCGCATTTCAGAAAGTGCAGGGCAGTCGTTGCGCTAAAGCTTCACTTGGTGCCCCGCACCGCTGCGCGCCCTCACGTGTTTCTAAAACAGGCCTTATGCAAAGTGGCCTTCACTGGAGGCGGTCGCACAGCCGTCGTCGCTCCCCGGTCGCGGGTACACGCCCTACGCGCCGCCGTCTGCACGCCCTTGTGGTGTGCCTGCTCCGTGGCATTGGTCAGGCGCTGCGCGCAGTGTGTTTGCTCAGTGGCCTGCGGCCAGTCATGTTGTGTGTGCCCCCGCCCACCCTCTGGCCTCGCCGCTGCGCGGCATTGGCCAGCGCGGTCTGCCCGTCCGCCCCCCAAGGGGGCTCCCTCAGCCGCGCCCCAAGTCGTGCATTTCGCGCGCGATGGCCTTGGCAAGTTCGTTCACGTCCGTTTGCTTGGTGGGCTGTGGCCCACCCAACCCACGAATGATTGCCCCCTGTCGGGGACCCTCAACCTGGCCGTAGCTCAGAAAAGTCGTTAGCACCTTGTCATGCCCAAGGTTCTGGCTCCAAGCCTTGAAATCTTCCGGCGTTTGGCAGACGGTCTGCCCGAGCCGCACCAGCGTATTGCGAAAACTGTGTGGGTTGAAATACGGTAGCCCGGCGCTGGTGAATGCATCGCGAAAGATCGTGCGAATACGCGCGGCGCTGCTCCAGTGCGCCCGCTCCAGGCCCATCGCTTCAAACTTTCGCGTCGCACCCAGGGCAATGCGCGTCGCCGGAAATAGTGGATCGTCATTGCCCCACAGCAACTCTTCCCGGAGATGCGCCACCCAGTCCGCCACGATCTGATGAATCTCTTCCCCGACCGGAAAAAAGTAGGTGGTGAAGGTCTTGCTGAACTTCGTTTTCACCTCACGCGCGTCCTGATCGACGCAACCATCCACTAGGTTCACATGTTTCAGTTTCATCGAGGCTATGGCACTGTCCCGCGCGCCGGTCAGTAGCGTGAAGGCGATCAGCGCACGGTCCCGGCGCTCGATGTCGCTGCTGGCCGGCATCATGGCAATGACGTGCTTCGCCTGCTCCACTGTTGGCCCCACCTGCTCACGCTTGGCCGTTGCCACGCGCACATCTTTCTCAGACAGATTGAAATAGTCGGCATCGGAATACTGAAAACGCGACTTGTAGCCCGGTTGCCCGGCGAGCCAGTGGAAGAAGCGTTTGACCTGCGCCAGCGTGGCGTGCAGGGTTGCCTTGGCCAGTTTTTCGCCGGTCTGCTGGTTCTTTTGTTCGGTCAGGTGGCGCTTGAACGCGATGGCCTGCTCGAAATGAAACGCCTTGAAATCGCGGTATTTCGTATCCGCCTCAAAGCGGGCCAAAGCCTTCGCGACCGCGTCCAGCGTTGGCTCGCTGTGGCGCATGGCTTCCTTCAGATAGGCGAAGTAGCCGCGCTTGATCCGTTCGTTGTTGGCGTTGTGTGTTGTCATGTTTGATGCTCCCTATTTCAAGTCACTGTTTACGCAGGGCTGAGTGCTCTCGTCTATGTGTGGCAGCGCTTGCGGCATGGCGATGTCCAATTGAGTGTGAAACACGTCCAACTTGGCCAGACTGATCCGCCGGTACATC
>Ga0222646_100314_pt1 | contig 14618 bp, 33 predicted proteins | sample AntAcemetagen293_FD_179819 | JGI IMG/M metagenome (GOLD analysis project Ga0222646, IMG submission 179819) | Saline water microbial communities from Ace Lake, Antarctica - #293 | ecosystem: Environmental > Aquatic > Non-marine Saline and Alkaline > Saline | place: Antarctica: Ace Lake | collected... | reverse complement strand
GACTTCTCTTTATTGTAGTCAACTATATCTGCACATAGTAGTTTTATGTTAAAAAGAACAGTTCTTTCCCTGTAAGTCACATTATCCATAAAAAGGTGTGATAATGGAAATATAGTAGTCTTATCTAGGTCTACATCTGATATATCTCCGTATGTTACCGTATTTACCGATGGACTAGCTAATAGTTCGTCTTTTAGTGTGTCTAATATGTTGTAAACGTGTGTCATCTTGATTGTGCTTTAATCATTTTATTCTCTAAATCCAATTTCTCTTTAACAAACTCTAGGTACATTAAACATTGATGTAATGGGAGTTCTGTAACTTCTCCAATTCTTCTGACATCTTCTCCAGCGAGTGTATATATTGCTTGATACGTTCCCCACTTTCTACCGAATGCTTGTCTACCCGACCCTCCTGCTTCTGTTGAAGTTCCTTGAGTGTAGAGACCATCGTATAGTTCCCTAATTTTGTCGCTAAACGATAAAAAAAAACCCGCACACCTAATGCAACGTCTAATGGAGTGTCTTTCATAACATCTGCTAAGAACTCTGTTCCTTTATAGTCGTGTATCAGATACTTGTCTTTATTGTGATGCTTAATTGGTCTGTACATAACCGCCATAGCTCTATGGAAGTTATCATCGTCAAATATATATTTCTCTAAATCTATAAACTCACCATAACTCATTTTATCTAAGTTAGGTATCATACCGAAATGAACTACAGCTCCGTCAGTTCCTTTCATATCGAAAGTCCTAACTAGGTCTATTTTTGAGTTTAGTAGGTTTGATAAATGTATTACTGTATTATCGAATATGCTTAAACCTAGTTTATCTATGTCGTTAAGTCCTACACCACAAAAAATCTCTAACATCTTCTTTTCTAAGAATTCTGTATTTTCTGCATCCTTGTTTTTCTCATAAACCTTAATATACTTTTGCCATTGAGAGACTGTGATATCCCTTAGTGTTTCTGGTATATTAATATCAAATTCGTACATCATAAATAAATTATCTTATAATGAGATAACTATTTTTTTATATTTTGTGTTAATTATAGTTGTATATTCAAATATTAGTTTTATATTTGCCTTAAATAGATTAATAATGAATATCCTAAACAAAAATAATACGATAAGGTTTGGTTGTTTTAAGTGTTTGGACACAAATAGTATGTACACCGTAATATCAACAGTAACAACTCACGGTCCTAATGAAAAGCAGTACCTAGATAAGTGCATTAAATCTCAAGACACCTTGAAAAGAAGTGACGGATTAAAGAGGATTTTTACAAGAACTCAGTTAAAGGAAAGATTTACAAATATAGAACAAGTATTAATTAAACAATAAATAAATATTATGAGCAAACAAGAGATTACAAACGAACAGATTATGTTTTTAAAGTCGATACTATTATCGCAATTACTACTAGAAGCCAACGAATGTTTGGTGACTACTGATAGGTATAAGCAGGACCTAAAGAATCAAGGCAACAGGATGATTAAAATATTAGAACCTATTGTAAGGGAGTCTTTTGATGTTGTTTACGAATCTGACCCTATGATGACGACTAATATATTAAACAAGGTAGATAGTCTTATAAACAGGATAGCGAAGCTAAAGACTATAGAAGAGGTTGTTATACTAGAAGCTATTGTAGAAAAGTATGAGAACAATAAAGAATGGTTTATGACTTATGCTGAATCTGAATTCCTAAAAATAGATTAGTATGACACTAAATGACGCAAAGTTTGTAATTAAATACAAGGCAATGTTATGCAAAGAGCTTATACAGAAAGCACAACAACGAATAGATAAAACAGAAGAAGATGAAAGAAAGTAAAACTTATACAGCAAAAGAGGTGGCTCACAATATAAACACCTTAAATAATAGAATGGATATATTAAAACTTGATAGAAAATTTATTAACCAAGATATTAATCAAGTAAAAAAACAGATAGTTTCTTGGGAGGAATTAGATAGTAGTCAATTTAAAATGTTTTAGATATGAAGAAGTTAATAATAATATTAATAGTTTTCTCACAATGCACACCAATAGAAAATGAGGTTTTATTCTGTAATTGCACAGAGATAATTTACTCACTAGACAGAGAGGCAACACAGACGAAACTAGATAGCTGTTACAATGAGTTTGAAATACAAGACTTCAATTACTTGGACGGTAGAATTAAACGTATAAAATGTAATTAGATATGGAATTAACAGGAAAATGTAAAGTAGATTTTGAAAAGTGGTACGAGTTAAATATAAGTGAATTTATATTTCCATTAACAACAATTGAATATAGTGGAGACGGGTTGGGTTTTAAAGATTTATCTACCAAGATGAAATACGGTGTTTATGTAGACTTCTTTGATAGTGTAGGTCGTTATATTAGTTTAAATCAATACGATGAAAGTTTTTGGTTTGATATAGAGCCAGCAGGATTTGATTCTAACTATTTTGACAGTAGGCAAGAAGCCAGAATTAGTGCTATAAAAGAATCTAACAAAATACACAACAAGATATGACACCAAAAGAAAAAGCAGAGGAATTAGTGGAAAATTTTTATTGCAACATAGATTTTAACGAATGTTATCAAGGTAGCAAAACTAGTGCTAAACAATGTGCATTGATTTGTGTACAGGAGATACTAAATTTAGACTTAGATTTATCTCACGATGATGTAGACAATAATACTCACGATTACTACCTGAAAGTTAAACAAGAAATAAATAAATTATAATTATGAATGGAATAACGATAGTACTATCAATATTTGCTATAGCAATAATAATAAAAGAACTTAGAGAAGAATAGATTATGAATGGAATTATACTAATAATAGCACTTTTTTTCTTAGCGGAATTTGTACTATATAGAGAATAGATTTTATCTATAGCTATCAACATACTGATACTAATTGTCTATAGTAGGCGAACAGATTAGTATGTTTTTAGTTATCATATTAAGAGCCGTAGTTCTCTCTAACCTACTAAACTTTAATCCTAACACGGTTATTGGCTCAGGTCAATCAAGTCTCCTTAGTAATTGCATCTATCCTTTTTTATTTTCCTATTAGCACCCAATAGATATTCACACTAACGAGCATATAAGCTTTATCAATTGTCTCGCAAACAATATCTTTAAAATATTAGGAGGGTGTGACTTTACTTATCATAACATTTATTTTTCTAACCTATAATATTACATATCAGCAAAAAGATATTTGACTATTTATTATTTTTTCTAATACGGTATCTATGTTTTAGGTGAAAAGATATTTGACTTTTGTTTGAATTTATTTAATTGAGGTACTACACATCTACGATACCCATATTACGTTAATCTATACAACTACCCACATACTATCAATATAATCTATTAGACGATTGTAAGACGTTTTAAGCTACTGTATTAAACATACGAATAGGTAGCATAGTAAGGTAGTTATAGTGTGTTAAATAGGTAAGTGATGAAGTTAAAATGGTAGTTTAAATTATTTCTACATACTCCTTCACAATATCAGACTATTAAAATAATATCTGTATAAGAATAACCTATATTAAAAATATTCATTATAGGCTAAATCTATAGCTTATTATAAGGCACAAAAAAACCTACCATAAATTAATATAATAGGCTTAAGGTTTTATAATTCTATATCCTCTAGTAAGTCACCATATTTGCCCCTCAGTCTTGCTAGTTTGTTTCTTAGCAGTACTATTATTTCTTGCTGCTCTATTAACTTAGATTCTAATTCCTTTACAGTATACATTGCTTATTTATTTATTTGATTAATATATTTACAGCATTGATCTTTCATTCTTGGTATGTCTAACCATTCTAATAATTCTATAGTATTGCATAGTATTGTAATAGGCTCACCGTATTGGTTAGTACCTACTAAGTAAGTTTCATTTAGTACGTGCTGTGATGTGTTTATATTGTTTAGTGCTATTGTTGTATTCTCCATTTCTTATATGTTTTATATTGTTGTTATTCGTTTCTAATTGAGCCCCATATTACTGCCTGATATTGATACCCTTTTAGCCCTAATATATTAGCCTTCTTTATTGTTAAGCTTTTTATTTGCTGGTATGCAATGCGTCCGATACTAGCTTTATCTATTTGCATCATACGAGAAAAGCAGGACCGCAAATGCCAAATATCAATGGTTAAATGATTATTGCTTAAAAAAGCTATATTATGTACAAAGTTAAACGTTTTAAGACTTTTATCAGTTATTTGTACATTGTTACTTATAATATTAAAAGCCTTAAATTTATTAGTATGGAAGGTACAAACTTTTATATCTTCTGGATGGATACCAAATTTAACTGCCTCGAAAACTTTGTAAGTATCTTTTACGTTTTGTTTCCATTTATTTCGAGGACTCAATGCACTAATAACCTGCGCAGCTATTAAAGTAGTAGTATCGTATTTTGTCGCAATATCTTTGCAAATATCGTGCGCATTTAAATACCATTCTTTTCCTTCCTTAATTTCTTCCTTTGTTGCTTTGTTAAAATAGTAATCTAAATTTTTACTAATTTTACTTAGTTGGTATGGTGTTAATTTCTTCATTACTATATTGTTTTAGTATTATTCAAATATATACATTGGTTTTTTAGTTTGTCAAATATCGCAATTTGCTTATTAACTTTGGCAAATTTTAATGCAAAATTAATATCGTGAAAGTGCATATTTGCATCTAAAAAATATACACCTGTATCAGGGCATAACCATCCTCCGATGCTGTCAAACATAGAATTGCAATTTTTGCAAATATCGCTTACATTGCTCAACAAATCAAATTCTAGACTGGGATTTTTACCTGAATATAAATTATAACAGGAAACAATATATCTACTATCAATACTTTTTTCTATCCCTATATTAATTGTAAAATCTTGTTTATAATTTGCGTTATTAACTATTTTTTGTGCTGTTGTTATTTCTTTTGTAAGTCTCATATTATAAGTTTATTGTGTTAATGTTCTCTTTTTTTACGATATCTAATAATCGAAATTGCTGATATTGTTTTCGATACCTTGTTAAATCGTTTGTCAAAATGTAATCTACTACTTTTGTTTCTGTCTCATCTAAAGTAAAGCAAATAAAATCCTTCTTACTTTTGATTATTAAAAACACTGATGCAATGTTTAATTTATATTCACTCATTATTATATATTTTATTATAAGTTTCTATTTTTTCGTCGCATATTGCGATTTTAATTTCGGTTTCTAGTATGCTAATTTTATGCATCAAATAACTATTTTCGGTCGCGATTGCTAGCTCTTTAATTTCGTTTAGTGTTTTATACATTTTATTTTTTTAATATTAATTTAAGTTTGAGCCATTAATAAAAGCATCTCTTAACACTGCGATTATTAAAATACTAAAAATTACTACTGTTATTACTTTTGCTGGGTTTACATTTCTCATCTTGTTTATGTTTTAAATATTAGTTACTTAATTACTACACTACAAATATACACTTTTATTTTGATATACAACACAAATAAATAAAAACTTTACAAAAATACTTTTTTTAAGCTTTTTTAGGCTCGTTTGCTGTTTTACCTTTGTAACATAGTTTTTTAAAGAATGTACCCGCATACGTCTACAATAATTTATTATAATATGCAAACAGATACACTATTTATAATCAATCTAAATAAGCTATCTAGAATCAATATGGATAAGGAATTTACCCCCATATTATTAAACATACCATATTATTAAACACGGGTATCATATTAAACATCCCCTCATATTAAACATACCATATTATTAAACACAAGAAGACCCGATAAACTTAATTATCGGGTCTCTTACCTATATTATTAAACGCTTTATCTTATTGTATAAACACCTGAGTTCTTTCCTTGTATTAGATACATCATTCCGTACCTGATAGCATCTATAAAGTGATTAAACTTATCAATAGGCACTTCACCCTTATCCTTCCATACATAGTTGTTAAGCTCTCTTATGATACCGTGAGAACCCCTATCTACTATTATCTCATAGTCCTGCATAAGAGCAATACCTGACAATATACTACCCTTCTTTTTTATGGTTGGCTTTATATTAATACCCAATGTTTTAAGCTCGTTAAGAAGTCTGGGCTCAGAGTTATCTGATATAATTAAGTCCATACCGCACTCAGCTCTGTTTCTAGTAGCTATGTCAGATGTCGTTAGATTGGCTTTTCCGTAGATTTCCTTAACCCAAACCTTTCTTGAATGCTTATCTATCGAAATCTTAACAAGTGTCGTTAAATCGGCTGAGAATCCGTAATCCTGACCATAGCAAGTAAGTTCTGTAGGAATAAAGTCTCCAACTCTCCATTTTCTTATAATAGTACCCTCTGCTTTAGCTAACCAACCACCTAATATTTGGTGCTGATACTTGTCGGGTCTCTTACGCTTCATTTCAAATATCCTTTGCAGGAATGATTGCGATAGATTTTTCTTATTGTCTTTGTATGTTGTATGTACATAAGTTGTGTCTCCTTTCTCTGTATTAGATGCAGGAAGTACGTTTTCATTCTGAAAGAAACGTTGATATATCCAATGCTCTTTAGTTGTAGGGTTTAATATCAATATAACTCTGTTCTGCTTCAATAGAGAACGTATAGAGAAATCAATCTTATCAAACACACCTTCATCAACCAATTCCTCTGCTTCATCTACAACAAACGTTGTAATACCGTTAAGAGACTTTAATGCTGCTGTTTGATTACCTGAAGAGGTTCTAATACCTTTAAAGATGATACTACTACCTGTCTTTAGATTCATTATCTCATCCTTAGTTATCCTAAAGTCATCGTGAACACCCATTAAGTTAATTTTCTCAATAAATTCAGGTATAATAGAGGTGTGTGCTGATATCATTGTGTAGCGAGAGAAAAGTATCTTATGTCCTTTTTGATAAGTTAGATTAAGTAGAAATACATTTATACCAAAAGATTTTCCTGAACCCCTTCCCCCTGTAACAACGAAATACCTACTCTCGTTTTTGAAAATAGGTATGTATTTTTCGTGGATGTCTATGTTACTACTCATCTATTAAATCTAATTTTCTATCCAAAAAAGTGTAAACATCTGCTAAGTTATCTAATTCTAACCCCACTATACAAGTAGTCCACCAACAAATATTATTTGCAGTCACTATGTTTAGCTTATTTTCTGGTATGTAATCGATAATTATTGTAGTAATATTAAAATTATTTATCATCTTCTTTTGGTGTTACGTCTATTATTTTTTCTTTTATTGCTTTTCCTTCAGGGCTATCACCGAAGAAGTTTATTACAGGAGCTTGTACTCTAGTCACATTGCCTTCATTCTCATCACCATAAGCAAAATCCAATAGTAGTTTCATATGATTGTAACTACCTTCTTCAGCCTTCTTAGCTAAGCTCTCAAAAGCATTAACCTCACTACCAAAAACATTCTTAATAGCTTTCTTAGCGTACTGCTTCTTCCTGCTTTTCTTAGCTGTATTCATTGCTGGTTTATTGGACCTTTCATTGTCAGGTACAGCTAGATTAGGTATAGACTTCTTTCTTGAATTACCTTTTCTGCCGTCTGTAGCTTTTATTTCTTCTGATTTACTCATACTATGGTAACTTAAATTAAGGTTTTCTGTTTTTGCTACTGATTCCAAGTACTATTACCTATTCCACTAGCTCCTTCTATTATCTCATACTCGTTCTTAGACTTCCAATCCCAAGACTTTACTCTAAGGTTAAGCATCTCGTAAACCTCCTCTCTTCTGTCTTCAGGTATTCCGTCTACTAGATTTTTCAACCTATCGGGTAGCGTATTAGGATTGTTATTATAAACCTCTTTAGCATCCTTTCTTATTTTAATTTCTTTTTCTTCTATAGTAGCTTTTCTTTTAATACCCATATCTGTAAAGTACAAATCATAAGGTTTTCTAAAATTAGAGAAGTTAGTATAATACATATCTATTTTGCTTAACGCGTGGTATATTGAACTTCTGTTTCTGTGAACTCCTTTAGAGGTAAGGTATTCAGAAACCTGTCTGTCGTTCATAAAGTTTAACTCTATAAGTATCTTGTAAGATAACGCCCTAAGATATACGTCTTTATTCTTTTGTGAAGACGAAGAGTAATCAAACCCTGTTAATTCTTTAAAGCTTTCTAGTAAATTGTCTGCTGATTCTGGGCAATAATCTTTTTTCATATTTCTTATAATTTATTTATTTATTTTTTAGTATAATTACCAACATTAAAACGTTGGTCAACAGTTGATAAAAAGCATTAAAACGCTTTCTTATCTTGGTGTTGTAGAACATTAAAGGTTATTGTTTTACTTCTCGTATATAAATATACCTTAAACCATAACTATCAAATACTCCGCCATTTTCAAAAGAGTAAAGGTCGCCTTCTAAGTGTTTGCAATTTTGTTCCTTCCATTCCTCAAAGGTTATTACTTCTTTACCCTTTAACGTTTTACAACAACCTGTATAATTAATAGCTTTATCCCAGAATTCCTCAAACCATCCGTACCATTCTTCTTTAGTCATCTTACCAAGCATATCGCTTATTGGTAAGTCATTTACTATTTTTTCAATTATTTGCTCTTTATTCATCTTTTATTTATTTAATTTATTGTTTAATTCAAGCTACTAATCATACAGAATCACGTTGGGCAAAATAAAATCTACCTACCCATCCAGCCCCCGACAATTCCTTTTATAAACCAAACAAGTGCTATTATTATTAAAACCAGAATTACTGTAACTATTATTAATGCTATTTCCATATTTTACTTTGCCCAACAACGTATAAAAAACATACTTTTTAGGTCTTATTAAATGTTAATATTTGTTTATTTACTAATTATTTACTTCTTGTTTCTTGCTTATTAAGGCGTACATTTCCTATACAACTACGTTGGTAAAAATTGGTTTTTAAGTCATTATTCTGTACATTAAATAAACAATACCAGCCGTAAAACTCCAATAATTATAAATAACTATTACATCCTTGTTCCAGCTTGCATAGTTCCATTCACCTATAATTAAAGAAGTTATTGCATACCAAAAAGCAAACCAACAGATTACCGACAACACATAACAAAAATGCTTTAATGTTCTTGTTAATTCATACTTTACCTCCCATAATAAATCTTTCATAATTTGTTTGTTTTTAAATCTCTCATTTCTGTTTTATTTTAGTTTCATTTAATCGTTTACTATCCTTGTACAACTACGTTGTAGTGCATTAAATTACAATTTCATAAAAACCAGCACAACCTTTTTTACAGTACTTTGTTTTTCTATGAGTGTTATTTATCCATTCGTGGTTGCAATTTAACGCACTCTCTGCCACCACAACATCGGTTAAAGTTAATTGCTCGGTAACTTGTTTTTTATAAAATTCTTGGAAATCCCTGTGTGCTTCATTGCCTAAATTATTATACATTAATGAAGTGTTATAACCAGCATCAAATGCTTTTTTTAATATTTTTTTTAAGTCCATAATTAATTTATTAATGATTCACGCAACTAACCTTAACCGCATACATTGGCAATTACTTGCTGTTTTTCACATAGCTTTCTATCCAAGTATCAGATATATTCAAATGTAATTCATCCCTTAAAAACTTAGTGTAAGCAAGTAACTCATAGGCAATTGTATGCCCCACAACATCGGTTAAAGTTAATTTTTTAACTATGTAATCTGCCATTTGTTCTCGTCTCCATAAATCATTCTCGTTACTTCCTATAAATCCAAGAGAATCAACATTGTCTTGTATATCTTCTAAGTCATCCATTATTAAATCTCTATCTATTTTCATTCTTTTTGTTTATTTATTCGTTAAAAAACTAACATTAACCGCATACGTTAAATTAATGCTTAATAGCGCACATTTACTAAGTAAAAACACTACCTAATAAAATAAGTTTTTTGTTCCTCGTACCTCTCTTCCTCATAATATCTCTTAGTTAGTTCAATTTCTTCTTCTAACAATCCATTTGTATATTTGTAAAGATACTCAATATCTTGCTCTGTCATATCGACCCAAACATCTTCATTAAAAACTTCAACGCTTAGTAATTCACCTTTTAAATTTATATCTATAGAACACCTACCAGAGTAAATACTTAGGGTTATTTCATTAGGAATAGGGTAGTGATAACTACTATTGGTATCATAAGAAGGCTCTATAGCCTCTATAGCTAATTTGATGTGGTTTTCCATAATTATTTTATTAATAATTTAATGATAAATGATAGAAATATTAACACTGAATAAACCAAAATCATACTCAGTATTAAATAAACCATAAATTCTGCAAAATACTCTATAACTTTTTTCATAATATTGTTTTTAATTATGCTCAAATTTATGGTTTATATTAATAATATACAAGTTTTTAACAAAACTTTAACATTTATTATTGATTATCCAAGTATATCTGAAGAGTAGCTAAGGCTCTCCAAGCAACTTTTGCTAGGTGAAGTATACCATCATCATCCATTGGGGTTGTGCTATGGTCTATTAAATGCCTTACCATTGCGTCTGCGTTGTCAGTACTCTTATTTTTGTCCCAATACAATTTATCTCCGTGATTATGTTGTTTTTGACCCGCTAAGCTACACTTAGAAACTTCTTTCAATGCATCTGGGAAATATGTTAAACATCCTGAATAAACAGGTATTGCCTTTCTTTCGTCAGCTTTAGTTTCCTTAGCTGAGGTATGCAGCCTTCCAAAAGTAGAATCTAATTCATAATGGCATCCTGTAGCACCGTTTTGTGCTATTATGTTCATTCTCTTTTCTCTTTCAATTTCCTGAATATCTTCATTAAACTTTTCAGAAATACTCATCAACTCTTCTACTAAACTATTCATATCTTATTTATTTATTTATTTTATAATATCATCCCAAGAACTAAAATTCAAACCACTTAAATCGTCATCCCTGATTATCCTATTTACCTCAACCATTGTCTTGGTAAATACATTTGTATCGTACCAATCTAAAGCTTTTTTTATTCCAGCACAAGCCAAGTAAAGCTCCTGCTCTTCGTAATATTCTAGCGTCTCTTCAAGTATCTCTTTAGGCAGACCATCCTGTATTTCAAGTATTGCATTTCCAAAATACATTTCTATAATATATCTATCCTCTTCTGATTTGTTCATAGCAGTCAGTTTTTAGTTTTAATAATGATTTTGCCTCGTTAAACATAGTTTTAGCATCATCTCCATATATCTGACTATAAAGCCTGTATGTTCTATTTAATAAGGAGTATTCATTAACGGAATCTTTAAGCAACTTTTTAGCATAAGACTTACCAAAGCCTTTACAATAGTTTATGTTGTCAGCAGTATCACCTATAATCATTTGTGAGTAGAAGTTATTATCTGCCTCTTCTTGAGTTATCTTATAAAGCTCTCTTCTTTTGTAGTGGTAGTCAAAAAACCAACAAGGAAACTGCTTGTAATCCTTATCTAATGACATAATAAGGACAGAATCTACTCCGTTCTTCTTCACTTCTTCTGACCACAATGTAGCTACAACATCATCTGTCTCAACACCGTCACCGTAAACAGAGCCGTAAGATAGCTTAACAACATCGTGCAACTCTTTTAGTATTGGTGGTCTTTTACTAGTCCTGTTGGCTTTGTAGGTATCGGTAATATCATTCCTAAAGTTGTTCCTAGAGCCATTACAAAATACAACATCCTTCACCTCTACTATCTCGTCTAAATAATCTATTAGCTTAACAAAGCTACTTGAAAACCTATCAAAAGCTTTCTCAACATCTGTTTCGTACAGGTCCTCTTTATCAAATCTGTCTTCTTTAGCCTTGAAGCAAGAAGCATACACTAAACTATCGGCATCAAATATAACTTTCATATGAATTGATTTTTGATGATTTTGCTATTGTTGTGTTTACTTTTTCCTTTCTAAGCCTGTCTTCTGCCTGGAATCGGTATTCTTCTTGCTTTCTACTATCCTCCCATCCTGTTATTGGGTTTATTAAGTTGTCCCAAAATCTAGTCTGTTTCTTTCTAAGTGTTAATTTCATATAGATGTTTTATTATTTAAAGCAAAATTACGAAACTAATTATAAACCTGCAAGTATTTTTTAAGATTTTCTACAGTTTTTATAACGCAAGAGACACAGGCTGATGTAGATTTTCTTGTGCTAAATATGTGATTGTGTATTTTATTTAACCTTACTTGCTGAATATTAGTAACTTTAAGTGTATTTAGTGCAAAGAATTCTTTAAGGTAAATATAGTCCCCTTCGGTAACGCAATTAATACTACGAAACTTAAACTTTCTATTTAGTATTTCTTTTCTTTCATCACACCCGCAATCATCTCCCGCAATCAGCTTAACAATCTTTTCTATTCCTGTAGCCTTAGTAATCTTAGCAATAGTGTCCCCCAATCCTTTTGGTTGGCTATCTATATTCTCCTTTAATTTTGAATAACTATATGACTTCCATTTTTTATAATCTCTGTAATCTTTAGAACGTTTATCTACGGTTTCGTAGTAACCTTCTTTTTCTAACTCTATGTAATAACTATCTTTTTTCATATCTTATCAAAATCTTGGTTGAAATAATCAATTAAATCTTCTGAGAGGTTTTCTCTAAGAATTTGTTTGTAATTTAGTATTGAATTGTGTATTGATGTTAAACCTATCTTAGAGCCGCTTGAAATAGCTCTCAAGGATAATCCTTTTATAAAATAAAGCTCAAAAAGTCTTCTATCGTAAACAGTCCACTTAGATGTTATATCATCAATTTTTGCAGATATAGACTCGAATGCATTGTCCTCTACTTCATTATAACTAATTTGCTCTACTTCATCGTTTTCTAACATCCTGTAGAATATACTCTTATTTGACTTTCTTAAATAAGAGAAGTACATATTTCTTAAAGTGGTCCAAACGTAATATCTATTTACATCATCTCCGTACATTATCTTTTTAGGGTCTTTTACGAGGTCGTGTAGCCTTATGTACATATCCTGCACTAAGTCTTTAGCTGTTTCTACATTACATCCCATATTGACAAGCATTTTAATCCATAACGTATGGTGTACTGCTAATTTTTCTAACATTAAATCTCTTTTATTATTATTTCAACTCTTGGATTCTTTCTGTCTAATTCGGTGGGTAGTATTGTTTCTGTCTTAACAAAGTTATCATTATCATCCTCCCAACAACCATATTCAGTAATTGCATCTAATAAAAATTTACTCACAATACTAACAACATTCATCTTGTCTAAAATCCTCTTAGTAGGCTTAAACACCCTGTAAGTAATCTCTACAGGAGTTTTTATAATAAGACCTTGTAATTGCTCTCTCATCATTTCTGAATAAATCTTCTTAGACTGACCATTAACTGAATGGTGTAGATTTCTGTATATATTTAAGTTAAGGGAGACTTTTAGGTTCTTTTTAGTTCTTCTTGGTACAATAACGTGCATTGGGGAGATTATTTTATGTATCATTATATCCTTTTAGCCATCTCTGAAGGTAAAACAAAGCTGTATTTAATTATCTTTTTAGTTTTATCAAAATCAGTAGTTGCAGGACACTCTAATGCAATTATACCTAAAGGTAGTATAGATTTTATGTCCCTTGTTATATTAAAGATATAGCACCCGCTTTCATCAGTTACAACATACAAAAAGTCTTTGCCACTTAATTGTGATTTTTGGTAATTCTTAAACAACTTTAAGCACTCTATTAGCTTTTCTGGGTAAAAACCTCTTCTGTTCTTTATCTCAACAATATAGTTTTTATCCTCAGCATCATAAGAACTAAATCTATTATTGCATTTAATTAACTTAGTACCTAATGTATTTAATAATTCGATAGTAGATTCTTCTGTCATTACAAGTTCATTGGTTCGTTAATAGCATACTCTCCACCAAAAACAACAGCTACTCCAATAGCAGGTTTTTTAAAATGCTTACCATAAGCCATAGCGTAAGTAGTATTATCTATTCCACAACCAACAGCACAACCAAATACCTTATAATTAGCACCTACAACAAACTCAGTAAACATCTCTGTATGCCTATGCCCCTGAACAGTACTCATCATATCGTCCTTAGCCTTTTTTGTCGCTCTACCAGACTCTCCGTGAATGTATTGCACTCCGTTATGTACAAAACGTGTATCATAAACCCAATTAGGAGTTTCTAATACATCTGCCATTTCTCTAATCCATCTCTTAGGAACACCTGAAGCAAATGCTTTACGAGTAACGATTCTGTCGTGGTTACCAATGCATACTTCAGCGTCAGGAAATGCCTTATACCAAATAGCTAATCTACTTATAGCTAAAGACAGCTCATCCCCACCCCCCATACCGTCAGGGTCAGGGTCGTGAAAAGAGCTGTAGTGATTGTCAATAACGTCTCCTATGAAGATAACTTTATTGCAATTATGCTTTGCGTAAATGTTCTTACAATGGTCCAAGTAACCCTCTAAACAAAAAGGTTCGTGTAGGTCTCCTATTACTAATATTTTATCCTCTACTTTAACTAAATTATTATAGGCAATTTTAATATTACCTCTAAGTCGAGGGCGAAAATCAATTTTATCCT
>Ga0222646_100311_pt1 | contig 14832 bp, 11 predicted proteins | sample AntAcemetagen293_FD_179819 | JGI IMG/M metagenome (GOLD analysis project Ga0222646, IMG submission 179819) | Saline water microbial communities from Ace Lake, Antarctica - #293 | ecosystem: Environmental > Aquatic > Non-marine Saline and Alkaline > Saline | place: Antarctica: Ace Lake | collected... | reverse complement strand
AAATGGTAGAGTGACCCTATAAAATTTAGAATTGTTAATAATAGCACCATTGCTTCCTAAAAACATAGTGTATAGTTTGGCCAAAGAAATCATTAAAACAACATACTCTCCGCCAGCATATCCTTTTTCTGGCAATAGTTTAAAAAGTTCACCAACACTACAATTTACTAATAAAAAAAACAGACCACCTACCAAAAGCAGGTTTATAGAACTTTTCTTATACAAGCTTTCTACCTCTGTTGTATTAAACTCGTTCAAAGATTTTGATGTGAGCGGTTGTAAAATTTGCGTCATTGCCCTACTAGGTGCTTCAATAAAAGAACCAATAAAAACAGCCACAGAATAATATGCTGCCGCTTCTATAGCATCTTTTCCAGGGATCATAACTTTATCAATATCTAATAAAATTGCCCCTGCGCTTCCTGCCAAAATAATATATCCAGAATACTTTAGTACCTCAATGTAATTGTCTGGCAGCTTAAAGTGAAACTTTGGAAGGTATATTGAAAAAGCAGAAAACATCATTACAAAAGCCCTAACAATGTAAGCAATGGCTAAATATAAAATAAATTCGGACTTGGTTATAAAACTAAAAAAGACAGTTGACAGTAAAACCATTACCGCCACTCTATTCCATAACTCTTTCAATACATTACCAAAAACAGTTTGAAAGTGTACTTTAGTCCAAGAATAAAATAACTCAAAATAAGCACAAGCAACAGCTATTAAGTAAATGAAAAAAGTGTAATTTTCTATAATTTGATTTTCTTTTGTAATCTTACTCATGATAAATTCATGAAAATGATCCCAAAGGAAACCAATAGGCAAAGCAATACAAAAAGGCAGAAAAATAACAGAAGACAAAAACATATCTTTCTGTTCTATTGTTTCATAAGAAGAATAAAATTTAACAATGGTATGTTGAATTCCGAATGCAGTTAAAGGCATTATTAAATTAGAATACGAAAGTAAAATGACAACCATTCCGTAAAATTCTGACTCCAAAATTCTTGGATAAAACCAAATGGTATTAATACCGCCAATTAAAAATGCGCCATAAATAATAATTGTATTTCTAAATGACTGCTTTAATACGATGCCCATGTTACGAATTTAACCTTTTTAAAATAAACGCTAACTTTTTTGTCAATTCCTTTCTATGGTATTTTTCAATATGAACAGAATTAACAATCAACTTTTTTTCTTTGAATTTTTCATACATCTCTAATAGCTGTAATTTTAACTTTTCTTCAGCATCGAAATTTACAATGAAACCTGCATTGGTTTCTTTTAAGATTTTAGCCAAATCTCCATCTTCTGGTCCCATTGCTAAAATAGGTCGTTTTGCTTTTAAATACTCGAATAATTTTCCTGTTAAAATACCCTTGTTATTTTTCACATTAGGAATTAATAACAATAATACTTGTGATGTATTCTGGTATTCTATGGCTTTCCGATGCGAAACATAACCCACAAAATTTGTATTTTGCAATAATTTATTCTCTTCAATTGCTACTTTTACCTCCTCAGAAATATCTCCGATAAAATTGAGTTGTAGGTCTTTTTTAAAGTTTAAATTTTCCTCACAAAGCGCCTTTAGAACTTTAAATAAAAGTTTTGGATTGCTTTGTTTTGGTAACAAACCAATATAAGAAATTGAAAATTTTGTGTCTAAGATTTCTTTTTCTGAGCCTGAAAATTCAGCATCAAAACCATTTGTAATTACCGCAACTTTTTTTGCTATTTTTAAAAATTCTTGTTTTAAATTACTGCTAACGGTTACAATACAATCTGCATTTTTTAAAACTGATGCTTCTAATTTTCTATTTTTATTTTTAGCAAATGCAAGTTGCTTAAAATCTTCGTTGTAATATAAATCTGACCACGGATCTCTAAAATCTGCCAACCATTTTACATCATTTTTTTGATGTAATTTTTCTGCAATTAAATGCACACTGTGCGGCGGACCCGTAGAAATAATTACGTCTATATCATTGGTGTCTAAATACTTTTGAAGAAAGTTTACAGATGGTTTTACCCAAAATATCTTAGGATCTGGAATGAAAAAATTACCTCGTATAAAAGAAAGAAATCCACCTTTGCTAACATTTGAAATTCCTTTTGTTTTTTGTTTGCTTTTTTTCCAAAATAAAAGAGCTGTCGGTTCCCAAATAGGTTGTTTTAAAATCTCTACACCCATAGGCACTTCATTTAAAAGTGATGCATCTTGTTTTAAATAATTTGCATTTTCAACCGTGTACACTGCAGGCTCTATTCCGAATTCTTGCAAATACTTTACAAACTTTAACCAACGTTGTACGCCAGAACCTCCTGCTGGTGGCCAATAATATGTAATTATTAAGACTTTCAAGATTGCACGTTGTTATATAAATTAATTAATGTTTTCGAGGTTTGCTCCCAAGAAAACTCATTTTTGACAAAATTTTCTCCATTGTTACCTAATTCTTCTCTTAAGTTCTCATTATGGTACAATCTAAGTACTTTATTTGAAAAATCTTCTACATCTTTTTCTAGGTGCACTAAACCAGCATTCACTTTTTCTACAAGCACTTTTTGAGCTATTGCATCACTCACCAATAATGGTTTTCTTAAACTCATATATTGAAAAATTTTGTTTGCGTACGTTGTGTCGTGATGCAAATTTCTATGCAAAGGAGACACGCAAATAGAACTCGCTGTAATGTAAGATTGAAATAACTTTGGTTCTTGCCAACCTTCAAAATCTACAAATGCTTCTAATTCTAAATCGTGTACTAAATCTTTTAATACACTGTCCGAAGAGTTTTTCCCTACAATAACAAACTTTAGAGTCGCTATTTCTTTTACAAGTATTTTTAAAGACTTAATGACTGTCACCAAGCCTCTTCTTAAACCGGTATCTCCTATATAGAGTAGTACAAACTTACCTGAGTATTTCTGAGCTATTTCAGCCGACAGATAGCAGTCTTCATAAAAGGTTTTCCTTACAGTATTAGGAATAATGGCTATTTTATTATCGGCAACTGGCACTCTGCTTACTATCTCTCTTTTAGCCTCATGAGTAACTACAATTACTTTATTTGCTTTTTTTATAAATTTCTCTTCTTGCTGCTTCCATTTTTTAGGTGAAATTAAAACGTTGCCAGGAAACTGGGTTAGATGCGGATAGTATTTCATGATCTCTGGTCTATTTTCATGCAAATCTAAAACTACCTTGAGTTTGAATTTCTTGTCTGCCATAAAAACAGCACTTGCAATTCTTATGTCATGTACATGTAAAATTTCTATATTATTTTCTAAAATAAAGTGTTTGATTTTAGAGAACATAGCGAACTTATAAAAAGGAAAAGTGTAAGCCAGTGCAGAGATTTTATACTCTAAATTAGTAGATAAATATCTTCTTACTTGAATCTCGTCAATATTTTCTTTTTGTTTTTGACTGCCATAGTGCAGACAAAAGAGAAAAACTTCATGCCCTGCTTTTATTAAAGAAACAGCTTCATTTTGTACTCTAGGATCTGGAGGAAACTCCTGATCTAAAATCATTCCAATTTTCATTTGGTGTTTTTTTCAGCATAAATGGCATAATATCTTGGTGTAAACTTTCTTAAAAAAGGTCTGAACCCGATTTTATTCGAGGGACTTGTCCATTTTTCAGAGGTTTTAATATCCCATCCAGATTTCTCTAACAACCAATCAAATTGCCAATCTTCAAATTCATGGTAATGTCTGTCCCACATATCTGTTTTACTTCGATATGCCTTTGCAAACCATAAATTTAAAGGTATTGTAGTTACTAGCTTAGTTGCCTCAATCTCTCTTAAAACATTAAAAGGTGCAATTAAATGTTCAAATATTTCAAAAGCAGTAACAACATCTACAGTATGTCGTTTTACCAATGCTGGCAATAAATCTAAATCTTCGCCTTCTGTATTAATTACAGTATATCCATTTTGTTCCATAATTTCAGAAAATGGATTGCGAATGCCTAAATCTAAAATAGTAGCACCTTTAGGAACGCTTTTATTTAAAAAATCTAATGTTTTTTGATATCTATTTATTGGAGTCTTTAAATACATATGCTAACTGTTTTTTAGTTTTTTATGCTCGTAAAAAAACCACCCTACAGAAATAAGTAAGAGTAAAGCATATGAAATTAAAGAAATTGTTTTTCCTTGTTGAATTACTTTTGGCTCAAATTTAAATTCAATTTTATGATTTCCTGCAGGAATTTTCATTCCTCTTAAAATATAATTCACCCTAAAATGCGGCATTAATTTGCCATCTATATAAGCATTCCAGCCTTCTTTATAAAAGATTTCAGAAAAGACTGCAAATTGTGCTGTTTCAGTTTTAGAGTTATAAATTAATGAAGTTACCTTATAATCTACAAGAGCTATCGTTGCCATGGTATCTCGCTGCATCGGAAACTGTATGTCCATTTTCTGATAATCATTCTCTAAAATAACTGCTTCCTTTTTTGTATTTAAAGTGTCTAAAGCTTGTATTTCTTCATTTGCATTTTGTGCCGGAATCAATGCTTGCACAAACCAAACATTTCCATTGGTTTCTCTATTTTGTTGTGCTTTCGGGTTTCCTTCAGCATCTGGAACAATAAAATACTTTGTATGCAACATGTTAAACACCTGCATGTTATTCTTTGCTATTTGAAAATCGAATAATTCTTGATAACGCCCTAATTTAGCAGCGTGATACCCTCCAATAGAATTGTGAAAATAAGAAGTACTTCCATCGTTCATTAAATCTACTGCAAAATTTGCAACTCTATAGTGTGTTTTATCTTGCAGAATTAACTTATCTGCGTCTGACTTTGTAAAAGGTTTTTCAATTTTTCGTGCATTTTTAAAATCGTCTGCATTCACGTACTTTTTATTTACTGAAATCAAATCAAACAAAATTAAAAGTGTGAGGCCAACAATTACAACTACTGGTTTTACCTTGTCTTTTAAAAATATCCACAAAGCAGTTCCAGAAATAAGAACTAAAACTAAAGATCTAATTGTATCTGAGAGTAACATTACTTTTCTATCGGCAATTACTGCATCTAAAAAGCCCGGTACTTCGCTGTATTGCTGCGCGTCTCTTAAACCTTCAAACGCACCAAATAGATGCGCAAAAGCAAAACCTGCAATCATTAAGGCTCCGAATGTGAGTACTGCTTTCTTTAATCCTTGGAGTTTCTCTTCTTTACTCATTTCTGCAGAGAAAAAGGCCTTCAAACCTAAAACACCTAAAATTGGAACACACAACTCGGCAATAACCTGGATAGACGAGACCGCTCTAAACTTATTGTAAAGCGGAACATAATCTATAAAAAAGTTGGTAACAACTTCAAAATTTCTTCCCCAACTTAAAATAATTGAGAATACTGTTGCAACTAGTAACCATTGTTTTAATTTTCCTTTCACTAAGAATATTCCCAAGAAAAACAAAAAGAAAATTACTGCACCAATATACGCTGGTGCTTCTACAATTGGTTGATCTCCCCAATAGGTTAAAACCTGTTCAGAATAATCTGCCGCAGCTTTTTTTCCAGCTTTCTCTTCTATAAACCGATAAAAATTTGAATCTTCGCCTAATTTCTCAATAGTTCCTCCACCCATAAAACGTGGAATAAACAAGTTAAATGTTTCTAATTTCGCATAACTATATTGCGTGATGTATGTTTTATCTAAGCCCTTTGTAACCTCCTTATTAGAACCATCTAAGTTTATTGTTAATTCAGACTTCCCTCTTGTGCTATGATCTGCATATTCTTTCAAAGCCATTAAACGGGGTGCATTTGCACCCACTCCTAGGGCAACTGCTGCAATAATAATGGCCACTTGTTTTAAAAAAAGAGGTACAACTTTCTCTTTTATAGCATGCACAAATTCTACTATTCCTAAAATCAATAAACAAAAACCCAGATAATAGGTCATTTGAATATGATTTGTATAAATTTCTAACGCCATTGCCAAACCCGTAACGATAAAACCAAGGATAAACTTCCGTTGAAAAATCCATAAAAAACCAGCTACCACCAGAGGCATATAAGCGATTGCGTGCGCTTTTGCATTGTGTCCGGCACCAAAAATAATAATTAAATACGTAGAAAAACCAAAGGCTAAAGAGCCTAAAATAGCCAACCTCCAGTTTACTTTTAAAGCCATCATTAACACAAAGAAGCTTAAAAAATATAAGAAAGTGTAATCTGCTGGCCTTGGTAAAAAACGCAATAATCTGTCTAAACTTCTAACAAAATCATTGGGGTAATATGCACTTATTTGATATGCTGGCATTCCACTAAAAGAAGCCCCTGTCCAATAAGGTTCTCTATTTTCTTCTGATCTAAAATCATTAATATCTTTAACCATTCCTCTAAACTGAGTAATGTCTGATTGATTTAATTTATATCCTTTTAAAATAGGATGAAAATAAATAATAGAAGCCAATGAAAATATAAGAATAGCAACTGCAAACGGAAATATTTTAGTAAGTTTCACTTTATTATTTTATTTTTTAGTTGATACTTTTAGAAACTATAAAACATTAGTCAATTTCTTCAAAATCTACATAATCTCCAACAGATTTTTTGCTCTCCTGCTCACTTATTGGTTTTTTATCAATAATTGTTTCACCATCTTTTACAGATGATTCTTGTTGTGCCTCTTGTTGCCCACGGTATTGTTGCTCCGCCTTCTTCTTAATAGTGTCTGTTGCCTTTTTTATTAAAAAAGGTGCGAAAAGTCTTGCTAAAAATTTAAAAGCATAGAAAAATATAATAATAAAAAAGATTGTCTTTAGTAAGCCCATTTATAGAATTAGTTGAATAATAAACCAAAAATAACAATTTGAGTACAATTGACGCGTTCTGAATCTATAAAAATTTCTTAAAGCTAAAAAAGTAAGGTTCATCTTTATAAAGTAGGTTTTTTATTCTATGTTTGTGAGGCATGTTAAGACTTAAATTGGAAACCCGGTACTTTATCTAAGACTATGAATAGATTATACCTCTTTATAATGTCATTTTTTATTGGTTCTGTGATGGTTTTTGCGCAATATACAGACCTAATAAACTCTAACAAACCTGGTTTTTCCGAGAGTCCGTATAGTGTTGGAAAGGGTGTTTATCAATTTGAAAGTAATCTGTTTCTTAGAAATACAGCTTTAACTCCTACCTTCTCAAAACCACAATCGTTAGGCATAGACCTACTGTTTAGAACTGGTTTTTTTTTAGATAAATTAGAGTTAAACGCACAATTAACATATCAAAAAGATAAAGTAGCTTTTAAAAATATTTTTACATCTCATTATTTTACATCTGGCTTCAGTAGGATGACTATTGGTGCTAAATACCTCATTTATCAACAAACATATAAGGATAAGTTTAAAGAAATAAGAAGTTGGAAAAGAAAAAACGCCTTTGATATAAGACGTTTAATTCCTTCTATTGCTGTTTATTTAGGAATGAACACAGATTTTGTAAATGACTTACACAAAACAGGAGGTATTACACCAAAAGTGGGTGTATTGTTGCAACAAAACCTTACTCAACATTTTAATATGATTACCAATTTTTACTACGATAATATTGGTACAGATTTCCCTCAATATTCATATATTGTTACTTTGACACAAAGTTTTAGTAACCGATGGTCTGCTTTTTTTGAAAATAAAATGGTCTTTCAAAAATATCAAGATGCCATAAATTTAGGCGCAGGAATGGCATATTTATATAGTCGTAATTTGCAATTTAATACCTCTGTAAGGTTCCTTTTTGAAGGAAAAGCAGAAGGCTATTATGCAGGTTTGGGTGTTTCATACAGAATTGACAAACACCAAGATCCTTTTATAGAGCTTGATGATAAAGGCAAAGCCCTAAAAGAAACACCTCTTTCAAAATATAATAAAAAACAAGGTAATTTCTTTAATCGATTATTAAATATTTTCAAAAAGAAAGCGAAAGGTGGCAGAACAAACTCTAAAAAAAGCATAAAAACCAAATCTAGAAAGAAAAGAAGCGGAATTTCAGGCTTATTTGGACAAAAAAAGAAGAAAACTAAAAAGAACGAAACAGACATTGAAAAATTAGAAAGAGAAATAAAAGAATTAGAGAAAGAAATAAAGAAAGAAGAGAAAAAAAATAAAAAAAACGGCAATAATTAGCATCGATTTTTTAAAATGATCACACTAAAAAAAATAACCACTAAAAAGGAAATGAAGCAATTTGTTACCTTTCCTTTTTCACTATATAAAAATAATAAATATTGGGTACCCCCCATTATTAAAGATGAAGTTGATAATTTTGACCCTAAGAAAAATCCTATTTTTGAGAATGCCGATGCACAATTTTTTGTAGCCATTAGAAATGGTGAAATTGTAGGTAGAATTGTGGCCATAATTAATTGGTTTGAAGTTGAAAAGCAACAAATTAAAAAAATGCGCTTCGGTTGGTTTGATGTAATTGACGATATTGAAGTATCTAAAGTTCTTCTAGAAAAAGTAAAAGAAATTGGTAGAGAAAACAAGCTTGCCTATATAGAAGGGCCCGTTGGTTTTAATAATTTAGACAAAACAGGTGTTTTAATAGAAGGTTTCGATCATATAGGTACAATGATTACCTGGTATAATCATCGGTATTACAAAGAACATTTAGAAGCCTTAGGCTTCACAAAAGAGAAGGAATACTTAGAAAATAAGTTCAAATTTAAAAATGTAGATGGTGTTTACTTTGACAGGGTTAGCAGCATTATAAAAAGACGTTTCAAACTCAAAGCTTTAGATTTTACAAAGACAAAAGATATTATGCCTTATGTAGATGAAATGTTTGAAGTTTTTGACAAAGCGTACGCTAAATTATCCTCTTTTGTTCCTATTTCTAAAGCTCAAATCGCTTTTTTTAAGAAAAAATATATTTCATTTATCAACCCAGAATATATAAAATTTGTAGTAGATGAACATCATAAAGTAGTTGCTTTTGCAATTGTAATGCCCTCTTTTTCTGAAGCCCTACAAAAATCGAAAGGGAAATTATTTCCGTTTGGTTTGTTTCATTTACTAAAGGCAAGAAAGCATTCTAAAGATGTTACTTTTTACTTAATTGGTGTGCATCCAGACTATCACAATAAAGGAGTGCATGCTATAATTTTTGATCAATACACAAAAACGTTTACACCACTGGGAATCGAAAATTGTATTCGAACTCCTGAGCTAGAAGACAATGAAGCCATTAAAAAATTATGGGAGAATTTTAAACCCGAAACGCATAAAAAGCGCAGAACGTATCGAAAGGAGATTTAGTTTTTGGCAATTGCCAACTTAAATATTTAAAATGCTTTACTCCTAATTTTAAAACTTTAAAATACCTTTAAACAATGCAACTATTTTATAATTCTGAAATTTCTTTAGAAACCAAACAAATTACTTTTGATAAAATTGAGAGTAAACACATTGTGCGTGTATTAAGAAAAACCGAAGGTGATATTCTTAAAATAACCAACGGTAAAGGCTATTTGTTTGATGTTGAAATTAACTTTGCAAATGATAAAAGGTGTTCTGCAATAATTGTAAATGTTCAGAAAAAAATAAAACCTTGGCAATATTATTTACATATTGCTATTGCACCGACAAAGAACAATGACAGGATAGAATGGTTTTTAGAGAAAGCAACAGAAATTGGTATCGATGAAATTACGCCAATAATTTGTTCTAATTCTGAGCGTAGAATTGTAAAATTAGATCGATTTGAAAAAATTATTCAATCGGCTATGAAACAGTCTTTAAAGTTCACATTGCCTAAACTGAATGCGCCCGTTAAATTTAACGACTTTATCCAACAAGATTTTGACGGAAAAGTATACATCGCCCATTGCGAAGAACTTGAAAAAAACACTTTAAAATCGGTTATAAATCCTGCAGAAAAAACAATTATTCTCATAGGACCAGAAGGTGATTTTTCTAAAGAAGAAATACAAAAAGCACTGGCAAATAAATTTACGCCTATTTCTCTAGGAGAAAGCAGACTGCGAACGGAAACTGCAGCTTTAGTTGCTGTTCAAATTGTCTCCTTTATTAATGCGTAATTTAGTATATTGCTCTTATTAAGTATTGAGATTCATGAAACAACTAATAGTCATAATTACAACCTTTTTTTTTAATATGGCAAGCGCACAAGACGTTGCCATTCTAAAATACAACGGTGGTGGAGATTGGTACTCCAACCCAACTGCGGTTCCTAATTTAGTTGCCTTTGCAAATACCGCTATTAAAACAAATATTTCTAAAAATCCACAAGCAGTGCCTGTTGGAAGTGAAGATATTTTTAACTTCCCGCTATTATTTATGACAGGTCATGGAAATATTTTATTTTCTGATAATGAAGCAGAAAATCTGAGAAATTATCTAATTTCTGGGGGATTTTTACATATTTCAGACAATTACGGATTTGATAAATTTATACGAAAAGAAATAAAAAAAGTGTTTCCAGTTTTAGACTTTAAAGAAATTCCGAGCAATCACCCTATTTATAATCAAACATTTAAGTTTCCCAACGGAATTCCAAAGATTCATGAACACGACAAGAAACCACCTCAAGGTTTCGGGGTTTTCTATGAAGGAAGACTGGTGATTTTTTATGATTATGAAACCGACCTAAGTGATGGTTGGGAGGATGAAATGATACATAACAATCCTAAAAGTGTGCGGGAAAAGGCATTAAAAATGGGTGCGAATATTATTGAATATGCTTTTAAGAATTGAAGGTTTTAAATAAAAAGAAATTTGAGACAGGACTCAAGACAGCGTATTAAGAGACCTAAATTAAAAAAAATCTCAAAACAGTAATTTCAAAACTTTGATATTGAAGCCTGAAATCTAAAATCTGAAACAAAAAAATTTAAATAATGCAAACTGAAATAGGCATAGATGCTATTAAAATAAATTTCGATTCTAGTGGTTTGTGGGTGTTAAACATTGCCATTGGTATTATTATGTTTGGCGTTGCTTTAGGTATTTCTGTAGACGATTTTAAAAGGCTTTTAAAAAAGCCTAAAATTCTTTTTGTGGGCGTTTTATCTCAATTTATCTTATTGCCTGCATTTACTTTTCTAGCCATCATAACTATCGAACCACATCCTAGTTTTGCCTTAGGAATGATTATGATTGCTGCATGTCCTGGTGGAAATATTTCTAACTTTTTTAGTAAAATGGCTGGAGGAAATGCTGCCTTATCTGTTAGTTTAACCGCATTTGCAACGCTTATTTGTATTTTTATGACTCCTTTTAATTTACAGTTTTGGGGTAGTTTATATGAACCTACGAATGCCATTTTAGAAACGGTCTCTTTAAATCCTTTAGATCTATTTAAACTCGTCTCCTTAATATTAGGGATTCCTTTAATTTTTGGAATGTTGATAAAGCACTACAATTCTGAAATGGCAGGTAAAATAGAACACGTTCTAAAGCCCTTGTCTATGCTGGTTTTTATTGCACTAATATTTATTGCTTTCTCTCAAAATTTAGAGGTGTTTGCAAATCATATTCATCATGTACTGTTCTTAGTGATTTTACATAATATTTTTGCTTTTATTTTAGGATTTTATACAGCTAAAAGCTTCGGTTTAAATACCCAAGACACCAAAACCATTGCCATGGAAACTGGTATACAGAACGGCGGTTTGGGCCTGTTACTTATATTCGGATTCTTTGAAGGATTAGGAGGAATGGCTTTACTAGCCGCTTTTTGGGGAATTTGGGATGTTTTTTCAGGAATCCTTTTAGCAACGTATTGGGGTAGTATCAAAAAAAATAAAGCATGATTCAAAAAACTTGGTTTACACTTGTTTGGAGTACTATAAAATTAGGGTTATTTTTTTATAGTAAAAAAATAACAGTTGTAGGAAAGAAAAATATTCCAAAAAAAGGAGCTGTTTTATTTGCTGTAAATCACCCAAATGGTTTGGTAGATCCTCTATACGTTACCACAACCAATAAAAGACAAAATCATTTTTTAGTAAGAGCGGCCTCTTTTAAAAAACCTTTTATCAAGAAGGTTTTAGAGTCTCTTTACCTAATGCCTATTTATAGAATTAGAGACGGAATCAAGCAATTAGGAAACAATCAAGAAATCTTTGAAAAATGTCATAACATCCTAAAAAATGGGGAAACCTTAATGATCTTTCCGGAAGGAAGTCATGATAAAAAAAGAACAATTAGGCCCTTAAGTAAAGGTTTTACTAGAATTGTTTTTGGCGCATTAGAAAAATATAAAGAATTAGAAATTAAGGTGATACCCGTAGGAATTACTTATCAACACCCTTCTCATTTCCCTGCAAATGTTATTGTAAGTTATGGGCAACCAATTGCTACTAGAGCTATTTTTGAGGCACACCCCGTCGCTAAATCTATTCATATTTTAAAAATGGAAGTGCAACAACAATTAGAAAAATTAAGTGTCCACATACCAAATGATGCCAACTACGAAACCATTTTACAAAAATTAACGGATGCTCAAGTAGATTTTACAGCAGTAGAAAAGGTAAATAACATGATTGAAACCAATCGTTTTCCGGATAAAAAAGATCCTAAAAAAAATTATTTAAAACCACTTTACTTTTTAATTATTTTAAACAGTATTGTACCCTATTTACTTTGGAAGAAAGCCTCTAAAAAAATAGATGAAATTGAATTCATAGATACGTTTAGATTTGCCTTAAATCTATTTTTATTTGGCTTCTTCTATCTCTTAAAAGCGATTATCTTGAGTATTTATTTTGGAAATATTATTGGATTATTCTACCTCTCCATCTCTGCTTTTATAGTTTTAATTTACAACCGTTTAGCACCAACTAATGCAAAAAAACACATAGAATTTAATGAAGCTGGCAAACAAGAGTAGCCTTGATTGCAGCAATTGTTTGGACTCTTTTTGAGGTACAAAAAAAAGCGCGTGCAAAAAGCAGAAAGTAGCTTCTAATCTATAATAGCATCTTGAATTATTTGCTGAATTCTTGTGCGCATGTTCGTATCAATTAACCCCCTATTTTCCATATTTGGATAGACTCTGTTTGATAAGAAAACATAGACCAAACCACTTTCTGGATCTGCCCAAGTGTATGTACCTGTAAAGCCAGAATGCCCAAAACTTTCTTCTGAAACACAACCACAAGTAGCTTTTACCTCTGGATCTATTTGCGGTTTATCGAAACCTAAACCTCTTCTCACCCCTTCGTAAGAGAAATACCTGTGGTTAAACTTGTCTATAGTTTTTGATTTTAAATACCGTTTTCCGCCATAAAAACCTTTTTGTAAATACATCTGCATCACCTTACCAACGTCATTGGCATTGGCAAACAAACCTGCATGACCGCCAACACCGCCCAGCATTGCAGCACCCATATCGTGCACATTGCCTTGTAGTAATTGGTTTCTATAATACGCGTCTATTTCTGTAGGTACAATTTCGTTTTTGTTAAACTTATTTAATGGCAAATAGGTGGTCCTGTCTGCTCCTAAAGAGTGATAAAATTCTTCATCTGCCAATTTATTTAGAGGCTTTTTGTAGCTATTTTCTAATACCTCTTTAAATATATAATAGCCCAAATCACTATAGGTATAAACCGTGGTTTCGTTTTGAGCTGCCTCTTTGATGTATTTATAAATACTGTCTTTATAATTTTCATTTATAAAAAGATTTTCGGCTACCTTAATTTTAAAATTAGCGGACTGCTCTTTTCTATAAAACTGCTCTAAATTTTTTCCTGTAATGCTATCCTGTGTGCCCTTATAAAAAGGAATCCAAGACTTCAACCTTCCAAAGTGAGACAAAATTTCTTTTACGGTTACGGTATCCTTATTAGAGTCAAAAAAGCGAGGTAAAATAGCTCCTAAACTATCTGTTAGCTTAATTCTACCCTCTTCTTCTGCCTTCATAATTAGAGGTAAAGAAGCTAAAATCTTTGTAAGTGATGCGACATCATACATATCAGAATTTTTAACTTTTACCTTTTGATCATTGGTGTGATAGCCAAAACTTTTATCTAAAACAACTTTACCGTTTCTTGCTACAAAAATCTGAAAACCTGGTGCCATTTTTTCACTAATAATGGTATCTGCCATTTGATTTATAAGGGCTAATTTCTTAGAAGATAAGCCTGCAGCCTCTGGTATTGTATACTCAAATCTGCTTAAACCAATATTTGAAATACCAAAACCTTCTTTAAATTTTGTTCCAATGGAAACTGGCAATTTTCCTTTTGCCGCAAACGCACCAAATAATAATTGTGCAGAGATTTCTTGCGCCAATTTACTATTTTGATACGAGACAATAACACCTTCTATATTGGCAAAACTTTTTATTTGTAGCAAACTATACGGACTTGTAAAAACATCTAAAACAACTAATTTGTTTCTTGCAATTTCATGCAACCAAACCAGTTCTTTATTCGAAAACTTATAGCTTTTCCAGGGGTTTAAATTCGATTTATGAAAACCGATAATTACATAGTTATAGGGTTGCAATTTTTCTACCAATCCGTCTAAATTGGTATCTGAAACAACCGTAACCTTTGCATACTTCTTTAGCATATTTACAAAAGCGTCATTTTCAGCATCCCCTAACTTGACGTAGGCAATCTTCTTTTTTTCTAAATTTCTAATGGGTAGATTGGCAGTAGTGTTTTTTACGAGTGTTAAAGAGTTTTTCACCAACTCCCTATGCAGCAACTCGTCTTTTATTCTATTCAAGTCTTCTTCAATATTTTCTAAAACTACTGGTTTGTAGGTATGTAACCCAGCCCAATATTTAGCTTTTAAAATCTTTCTTACAGAAAA
>Ga0222646_100309_pt1 | contig 14879 bp, 8 predicted proteins | sample AntAcemetagen293_FD_179819 | JGI IMG/M metagenome (GOLD analysis project Ga0222646, IMG submission 179819) | Saline water microbial communities from Ace Lake, Antarctica - #293 | ecosystem: Environmental > Aquatic > Non-marine Saline and Alkaline > Saline | place: Antarctica: Ace Lake | collected... | reverse complement strand
TAGATCGAGCTCGCACTCGGAAGAGACATAATGGCAAAGCTCAATTGCCTTTTGCAATTCGTTTATGTTGTGTGGGTTGTAATCGTGGTACCAACGATTTCGAGTCTCAACTAAGTCGCGCCCTATTTTGAAGAACCTTTCGTCATCCTCTTTGGGCAAGAACTCACGTATGGGAGAAGTCTTGTGGTGAAAAGGCTCGTTGATAATCCAATTGAGATCAAAGGGTGACCAGGATTTTTTGTAGCCCTTATTTTTTCTAGCGGCCTCGCGGAAGCGGGACTCCTCGAGGAGGCTCAACCATTGAGCACCGTATTGAGTCGTCATGCCCTTATTAATTTTTAAGCCTAGCTCCAAGCCGATCGCTGAGATGGAGGTTCCAAACGCGGCAAGGCATTGACCAGGAGAGCTGCCTTCTGGGAGGTGAACTTCATACACCGTCATCTTTAGAGGTCCACTACTTTGTTTTCACCGAGTTGCTTCATCAGGGCAACAACTCTGGTGAGGGTCCAAGGTAAAAGAAGCAGTTCGGATTTATCCGCAGGAATGGACACGGCGATGCTGTTCGTAAACCTCTTTGCTGAAGGGTTGAGCTCCGCCCAGGTCCCTAATGTGAAGCCTAAACCGATCAGCCAGTCCTGAGCGCTAGCACCTAAAAGGGAGTCAAGTTCTTCCATTGCAACAAAGTTAAGGGTAGGCCACTCCCTGCCACCCGGCCGCAGTGCCCGAAGAAGCGCTACCCAGTCCCCATTCTCTAAGCGCTGGACGGTCATTAGGCCGTTCCTATCTAAGTGCCCATATGTCGGTGGAGCTGGAGCCAGAAACTCCATGAGCTTTATCTCAGTTTTTTCGGGTCCAAAGTCCTTCACCTGAACCTCCGCCACAAGCTGATCGGGGGTTCTAACCACTGCAATCTGTGCGGTCCCGGCTAAGTTTCCCGCAGCTGTAATAGCGCGAGTTTCCCCCGTCAATTCAACTTCTACGCTTGCGATTGAATATTTCACTCTTGCCCTTCCAGCTCTGGCCATTGTAATTGATGCAGACCGCGTTATCGGAGAAGACAAACAAGGCTTCTAAAGATGTCGAACCGTCCAGATAAACTCAAAGCCAAGATCATGATGCTTCAGGTTAGTGGCCTCACTCTGAATCACCGACAAACAAAACCGCATCGCACATAGGGGAGCAGTGAATACAGCAAAGTTGCTTGAGATCAAATTCTTCGACGGCCTCATAGCCGGCGAGTCTGTCGAGGTTCTGTCTGTAATTGAGGAAGGAGAGGGCCTTTGTTTAGTCTTCTTCAGGCGGCAAACCGGTGAGACTGGCAGTAGTTACCTCTCTCAAGAAGGGCTGTCGAAACTAGTTGCATCGGTTCATCCCCCCCGGTCTCATTTTTCAGCAGACCCTGATGATTTCAAGCTTGCAATGGAAGCCCTCAGAATGAAGATGGCAGGTCTTTTTGATCCACTCGTTGCTATAAATTCTTCAGACTTAGATCCGCTACCTCACCAAATCAGAGCCGTCTACGATGAATTTCTACCCAGAGTCCCACTGAGGTTTCTGCTTGCGGATGATCCTGGAGCTGGAAAAACCATCATGGCGGGACTCTACATAAAAGAGCTCATTCTCCGCGGATATCTGAAGCGCTGCTTGATTGTTGTACCAGGAGGCCTTCTTGACCAGTGGAGGCAGGAGCTGTCGGAAAAATTCAGCCTCAATTTTGAAACTATTACGAAGTCTGATTTAGATGGTGCGGATCTGGCCAACCCCTTTAGGGCAAAGAATTTTGTGATTGCACGAATGGATCAGCTGAGCCGATCAAATCCCTTAGTCGAGGATGCACTTGATAGCTCAAGTTGGGACTTGATTATCGTGGACGAGTCACACAGGATGAGTGCTCACTACGCGAGTTGGCGAGGTGAGCCGAAGCAGACAAAGAGATTCAAACTCGGCAAGAGGCTCTCAAGAATCACCACCAATTTTCTTCTCATGACCGCAACTCCGCATGCTGGCAATGAGGAGAACTTTCAGCTCTTTCTGTCGCTTTTGGACGAGGACAGGTTCGAAGGCAAGTTTAGATCGGGATCTCACCGGATAGACACTTCAGGCCTTATGCGAAGGCTGGTAAAGGAAAAACTGGTGACTCTCGAAGGGAAGGCCTTGTTTCCGGAGCGCAGAGCGCAGACTGTTGAGTATTCCCTCTCTATTCCAGAGCAGGAGTTATATGACGAAGTAACTGACTACGTCCGGGAGGAGATGAACAGAGCGCAAAAAATTGCGGAGTCTGGAGATAAGAAACGGGGAAACAATGTGGGTTTTGCTCTCACTATTCTTCAGCGAAGACTTGCCAGCAGTCCTAGGGCAATTTTGAGATCACTTGAACGACGAGAAGAAAAACTGCGGTCGTGGCTGACTCAGTTAGAAGCTAGCGCAGCGAGCGCATTCACCAGGCAGTCCTTAGCCCTTCCGGATTTAGTCGAATTCGATGAAGAAGATGACTTTTACGATGAATTCAATGCCGGAGAGTTGGAGGAAGCGGAAGAAAACCAAAACTTAGATCTAGTCACGACCGCAGAAACCCTGGATGAATTGAAGGCTGAGCTAATAACTCTAGCCAGGCTTACAAACAAGGCGCGATCCGTTCACGCATTGCAGGACGACAAGAAGTGGACCCAGTTGAGAAGCATCTTGGTTGATCAGCTTGAGGGTGTAGATGAGCCAGCAAGCGATCGAAAGTTCATCATCTTCACTGAACATAAAGACACACTTCAATACTTAAAAGAGAGGATTTCTAATCTTTTTGGGAACGCTGACGCGGTTGTTTCAATCCATGGCGGCCACAGTCGCCAAGAGCGAAACCGGGCCAAAGAGTCGTTCACTCAGGATCCTAAAGTTCGAGTTCTAGTTGCTACTGATGCTGCGGGCGAGGGCCTGAACTTGCAGCGGGCACACCTGATGGTCAATTACGACCTGCCTTGGAATCCAAACAGAATTGAGCAGCGCTTTGGACGAATCCACAGGATTGGGCAGACTGAAGTTTGTTGGCTGTGGAACATGATTGCGGCGGGCACACGCGAAGGGGAGGTGTTCAAAACCCTCCTTAGCAAAATTGAGCAACAGTCCACGGCCTATAACGGGAATTTATTCAATGTTCTGGGCCAAGGCGCTCCATTCAGCGAAAAGTCTCTGAAATCCCTTCTAATCGAGGCCATACGATACGGTAACGATCCAGCGGTCAAGGCTCGCCGTGACGAGGTAATTGATGAGGGCATAGCAGCCGGACTCCAGGAGCTTCAGGCCGAAAGGGCTCTCTTCGATGTTATTCAAAATTCATTCGATCCTTTAGGCGTCGCGAAAGAATTCGAGGCACGTCAAATCCGAAGGCTGCAACCGGGTTTTATAGCCGGCTTCTTCAGGCCAGCCTTTGAAAGGCTAACTGGAAACCTAAAAACTCGAGAGACTGGCAGATATGAAATTACGAGGGTGCCCGAACATCTGGTCTCTCTTGCCAATCGAAGCCCAGAAATGGGCCCCGTCGCTCCCGCCTACGAACGAGTGACGTTTGATCGCCAGAATGTTCGATTGGAGGGTGCGCCCAATGCATATTTGATAGCGCCAGGGAGCGCGCTTATGACAGCTGTAGTTGAAAAGACTCTGGCCGACCTCTCGCATGCATTGCTGGAAGGAACAATACTGATTGATAGATCAAACAAACAGGCTAGTGGGCCCATGGTGCTGTTCTCTGTCCTCCAAGAGGTTTCAAATTCTGCTAATCCTTCCCTGGTGGTTGACAGGCACTTCGACTTCATTGAGGTGGGCGAGAAGGGCGATGTCTCTATTGCCAACACGGCGCCCTATATTGATTATTCAACGCCATCAACCGAGGAGTTGGAATACATCCGAGGGGCACTGATGCCAAACTTAAGTTTCTTGCAGATGGAGTCCACTGCTCGCAAGCATTCAATCGCTAAAATGATGAAGGATGAACTCCCAGCCTTGAAAAACCGCATATCCGAGCAGGTCGAGAGAATACGCTCACAGGTGGAAAAAAGACTTGATCAGGAAATCAGCTATTGGTATGGAAAAGCACTTGAATTCAATCTTGTTGAAGCCAAAGATTCCGCTAAAAAGCCTGAAGTCGCAACTAAGAAAGCGATTGATCTCGAACAAAGAAAAAAAGCCAGACTCGCCGAATTGCTACTTGAAGAGAGCTTGGTAATAGGAATACCAAAAACTATTGCTGCTGCTTTGGTTATACCCGAATCTATGATGCCGATTGGTTCACATGTTCAACGAAGCAAAGACCAGGAAGCAATGCGAGAGGTCGAGCGCCGAGCAGTGGACCTAGTTCTTAGGACTGAAATTGCGAGAGGAAAGGACCCCCAAGAGCAAGCTCGCAACAATAAAGGTTTTGATATCATTTCGCGAGGCGAAGACGGAAAGTCGATTTTTATAGAAGTCAAGGGTCGAATAGAAGGATCAGATACTTTTCTTGCAACCGCAAGCGAGCTAAGTTTCGGCCAAACACAGGGGGCAAATCACCTGCTTGCCCTAGTGATGGTCTCGTCAAAAGGAGCTGACTTTGACGAATTCCGATACGTGTCAGATGCATTCGCTAACCTAACGGTTGATGCGCGAATTGCGTCTGTCAACCTGGACTGGAAGCAATTTTGGCGAGTCGGCTTTGAGCCACTTGCTGAGAGGGAGGAAGCGAGCAATTGACTAGGACGAAAAAGCTGATTGAAGTTTCAATGCCAATTGAGGCGATCAATACGGCATGCGCTCGGGAGAAATCGATTCGTCACGGTCATCCTTCCACTTTGCATATTTATTGGGCGAGAAGGCCATTGGCTGCTGCCAGGGCCGTTTTGTTTGCGCAGCTCATTGACGATCCTGGCTCTCGACCGGACAGGTTTCCAACTGAAGAAGCTCAAGATGCAGAGCGTCAAAGGCTTCATCAGCTAATTGAGCGAGCTGTCAGGTGGGAAGCAACAACGGACGAGTCCCTTCTCGCGGAGCTTGAGTCAGAATTGAAGATTCAATTTCCAGAGGGACTTCCAACTGTCCTAGACCCTTTTGCAGGTGGAGGCGCAATTCCAATGGAGGCGCTGCGAATGGGCCTACCGACAGAAGCCTCAGATCTAAATCCACTGGCTGTCCTATTAAACAAAGCCATGATTGAAATTCCTCAAAAGTTCTTGGATGCTGCCTCCCTAAACACCTCCGAGGAGTATCAGACGCCGGAAGGCATGGGGTTTCTTGGGTTGGCGAATGATGTTCGTTACTTTGCAAGAGAAGTTCTTGCCCAGGTGGAAAAGAATATCGGGCAAAATTATCCGAAGGCAATGCATGACGGAAAAGAGTGCACCGTAATTGCCTGGGTCTGGGCAAGGACTGTTGAGAATCCGAATCCAGCTCAGCCAGTGCAGGTTCCCTTAGTGAAGTCATGGGTTCTCTCGAAGCGAAAAGGCAATGAGGCTTACATTCAACCGATTTGGGAAAATGGTCAGCTGACCTATGAGGTTAGGCATGGTGTGCCGACTGACCCAAAACTTCTCCAGGGCACTTTTGATCGCAAAGGGGCTGTCTCGATTATTGATGGTACTCCGATCCCACTGGCGTACATAAAGGAGCAAGGCCTCAAGGTTGGTTTTGGAGAGCACTTGATGGCTGTCATAGCAGACACTCCTAATGGTCGGGCTTATTTGTCTCCGACCAAACTACATTTGTCGGCTTCTCGAGTTGGAGACATTGAGATTGATTTGCCAAATGCGAAGTTGTCTGAAAATGCCAACAATTGCTGGACACCCGCATACGGCTTAACGCACCTTCAAGACCTTTTTACAAAGAGGCAGTTGAATTTCTATCAAGAGATGTCTCTTGCGCTCAAAAACCTGAGCCCAGGGTCGGGCCTCTTGCCCAAAACGTTAGATTTTCACTCGGTTTCCCAAGTCACACACGAATACGCCGCAGCGATCTCGACTTACCTCGCGTTAGCCATGTCTAGGACAATGGACTACGGAAATTCGCTATGTACTTGGCACAATGGTCGAGACACAATTGGGCACCTATTTTCCAAACAAGTGATTCCAATGGCTTGGGATTTTGTAGAGTCAAATCCATTTTCAAACTCCACCGGTAACTTTTTTGGACAAGTCTCCTGGATTGCGAAAGCTATCGAGAAGGCCCCAAAGCGTAAGCCGGCCGTCGTTTCCCAGAAAGATGCCTCGAACCGTGACTACCAAGGTTTTGCAGTGTCTACCGACCCTCCCTACTACGACAATGTGGGATACGCAGATCTTTCTGACTTCTTCTACCCATGGCTTCGCCACAATTTGCGGGAGACCAACCCGGAGCTATTTGCGACTGTCGCAACTCCAAAGTCTGAAGAGCTTGTTGCGGACAAGGTGAGGCAGGGGTCCAAGGACTCGGCTCGAGATTTTTTTGTCGAAGGGTTCAACTCTGTCTTTTCGAACATGAGTGAAGCCAGATCAGATATCCCCATCACTGTCTATTACGCCTACAAACAGACCGACACTTCGAGTGACGGGACAGTTTCTACCGGGTGGGAGACGTTGCTGAATGGAATAATCGCGGCCGGCTTTGAAATAACCGCAACTTGGCCAGTTAGAACTGAAATGGCGAACCGAACCATTGGACTAGGTTCGAACGCGCTTGCTTCGTCAGTCGTCCTGGCCTGCCGGCAAAGACCAGGGTCCGCTTCAGCTGCCTCTCGAAGAGCTTTGGTGTCTGCTTTGCGCACTGAACTTCCTGGCGCGCTTCGACAACTTATCGCCTCAGATATTTCTCCTGTGGATCTCGCGCAATCGGCCATCGGTCCTGGAATGTCTGTCTTTAGTAGATACACCTCTGTCCAAGAACCCGATGGCTCTTTGATGAGAGTTCGTGATGCATTGTCGATAATAAATGATGAGCTTGACAAGTTGCTCGATGACCAAGACGCGGACATGGATCCCGACTCTCGCTTCTGCATGACCTGGTACAAGCAGTATGGCTGGCAAGTCGCAACCAGTGGCCAGGCAGAGCAGCTAGCCACCGCGAAGGACACGACACTGAATGACCTAGTTAGGAGTGGCATTTTTGAGGCCCGTGCTGGCAAGGCGAGGCTGTTGAGGCCTTCAGAGGTGGCCCACGAGTGGGATCCAGAAACTGATTTTAGGGTGAGCATTTGGGAGTGCGTTGTTCGATTGTCTGGCGTCTTAGAAAAGGACGGAGTGGATCGCGTGGCGAGCTTAATGGCCAAGATCGACAAAAGGGTTGGTCTCGAAAGAGTCAAAGCTATGGCTTTCTTTGCATATCACACAGCTGAAAAGCTAGGAAATTCAAAGGATGCAGGACTGTTCAACATGCTTGTTGGGATGTGGAGCGACATAACAATCGCAAGTCAGTCGAGTCATACAAGATCCATAACGCCAGCACTTTTTGATGATTCGGATGAAAACGACAGTGGGGATGAGAATGACAGCTAGTTACAGAGATCGAGTTGGCAAGGGTTTTGAGCTTCTTGCAGAAGGGCTGCGTGATTTCGTAGACGAGGTGATGACCGAGTCTCTCGGAGGGGATTGGCCATCTCAGCTCAATAATGATGGGAATCTCGGTGCACGAGTCTTAGACAAAAATGACCCTCAAGTGCAACTTAGGGCAATTACTGAGCATGGCTATAGGTTCAAGAATGTCTTGAGCCGCGCACAGCAAGGCTTCGCCTCTGAACTTAGAGAAGACAGGAACAAGTGGGCCCACAACCAGGCCATATCTGGGGAAAATGCAATTCGTACTCTAGATACAGGAGAGAGGCTTCTGCGTGCGGTAGACGCCAATGACTCTGCTGATGATCTTCGCAAGGTTCGACTCGACGTTACAAGAGTGGTTTTCGAAGAACAGACACGCCAGGTCGTTAGGAGGTCGCAAAACGTTGATGCGCCTTCGAAGGGAATTCGGCCTTGGCGTGAAGTTGCAATTCCACATGACGATGTGGCCACGGGTCAATTCAATGCGTCGGAGTTCGCGGCAGATTTGGACAAGGTCTCCAGGGGATTGGGAGCGCCTGATTATGCCGATCCCAATTTGTTCTTTGCCAGAACTTATTTAACGAGTGGGCTCAGAGAGTTGCTCACTAAGGCGCTTCAAAGACTAAGTGGAGACTTGAATGCCAGCCCTGTAGTCAACCTTCAGACCAACTTCGGTGGTGGCAAGACTCACTCGATGCTCTCTCTCTTTCACCTTTTCAGTGGACAGCCTGCAAGCACCCTTTCTCAAGAGCTCCAAGAGCTTGTTCAATCGTCCAAGGTCGCTGAGTTTGATTCCTTGGGAGTTAAGAGAGTGGTCCTAGTCGGCACTGCCCTGAAGCCGGGTTCCGTTTCGGTTAAAGAAGACGGGACAAGGGTTCACACAATTTGGGGCGAATTAGCCTGGCAACTAGGTGGGGCGGAAGCATACGAGATCATTCGGGATAGCGACGAGAACCGGACAAATCCAGGGTCTTCCCTGGGCCTGCTCTTTGATACTTACGGTCCAGCCCTAGTGCTGATAGATGAGTGGGTAGCCTACGCTCGTCAATTGGTTGATAGAGACGACCTTCCTGCCGGGTCATTTGATACTCAATTCACTTTTGCTCAGACACTCACGGAGGTAGTTAAGTCCTCGCCGGGTTGCATGCTGGTGGTCTCGGTTCCTGCTTCGGATGCGAGTGCTGGGGATGAGACCGTCGCGGGAGCAATGATAGAGGTCGGTGGCGAAAATGGCAGGAGAGCTCTTGATAGGTTGCAAAATGTCATCAGACGTGTGGCAGATCAATGGAGACCATCCTCCAAGGATGAAGCTTTCGAGATCGTTCGCAGAAGATTATTTAAGGACTCGAATAGCGATCAAATTAACGAGGTCGCTGCGATCTCGAAGCAGTTTGTCCAAATGTACAGAGATGGCGGCAACAAGTTCCCAAAGGAATGTCTCGAAACTGAGTATGAGCAGAGAATCAGAAACTCTTACCCAATCCACCCTGAGCTCCTGGATCGCCTATACAGAGACTGGGCAACGTTGGAGCGCTTCCAGCGAACTCGAGGTGTTTTGCATCTCATGTCCACGATCGTTCATTCGCTCTGGACGTCAAACGACTCCTCGCCTCTAATAATGCCCGGCAATGTACCTCTTTCTGACTCTTCCGTTTCACAGGCAATGTCTCAATATCTGGAGGATGCTTGGAAGCCGCTCTTGGACTCAGAAATTGATTCGGATAGCTCAATCTCTTTCAAAATAGACGCAGAGAGACCGGTTCTGGGTCAGCGCGCTTTGACGAGACGTATCGCCAGGACTATTTTCATCGGATCCGCGCCGACACTTAGTAGCCCTCACAAGGGCCTGGAAGAACATAACCTTCACTTAGGAGTCTCGGTTCCAGGGGACTCTTTAGGGAATTTTTCCCTGGCCACGGATCTGCTATCTCAGAGGTCAGCATATTTTTATCAACAAGGAACGCGTGTTTGGTTTGATACGCATCCTTCAGTTCAGAGGACAGCACAAGAGCTTGCGGAGTCTCTAAAGTCCAAGCCTGAGTTAGCTTGGCAAGAAATAGTTCAGCGACTGGGTGATTTGTTTAGATCTAAATCGCCGTTTTCTAGTGTTAGTGTTGGGATTCAGGCATCTGCGGACGTTCTAGATAACGACCTACAGAAATTGGCCGTTCTGCATCCCGAATACACGTATTCGCGCAAAGATGGTGCTGCATCCAAGGGTTTTTTGCTGGCAAAGGATGTCTTGGAAAAACGTGGAGGCGCTCAGCGAGTTCAGCGCAACACCGTGGTGGTGGTAGTGAGTGATGCCGACCGCTCAGAACCTCTAAACGAGGTTGCAAGAAGTTATCTGGCATGGAGATCAATTCTCGATCGAGCTGAGGAGATGAACCTGGATCCGCAGACGCGAATTCAGGCCCAGGGACGCCTAGATAGTTTCAGCCAACTGTTAGATGTAAAAATTCGTGAAAGTTATCAATGGGTGGCATTTTTATCACAAAATGACGTCACCAGTGATGCAGTAGTTGAGCTTGACAAATTCGACGTGACTGACGCACCTGCGTGTCAGCGAGTAGCTTCTAAGCTAAAGAGAAGTGGAATCCTAGTGGACCAAATTAGTGCGTCAGCACTAGGCGCAGAGTTACACCGGTCTCTTGGGACAAGCTTCTTGGGGAGCCATATGTCGGTAGGCAAGGCATGGGAATATTTCACAAGGTTTCCATACCTTCCGAAATTGACCTCCCGAGGAGTCTTGGACGATGCAATTCGAGAGCTTCCTATGGCTACGTTGTTAGAGAATGACGAGTTTGCGATTGCTGAGTCATTCGATGAAAAGAGTGGTAAGTATCGCAACATAATTCTGCCTCTCTCCAATGTCCAATGCTTCGCTATTACTGACGCCACATTGATTCTTGATCACTCTATTGCTTCTGCTCAGCTGGAGGACAAGACTCCTCTTCCGGTCCCGACTGACGGGACAGGGCCGGTCCTACCCGACCCTTCACCGGTAGTCGGGCCACTTCGACTTGAGGCAAGCATTTCAGCTAGCTCTGAGTACAACAGGCTTTTGATGAATCTGAGTAGGGATATTTTGGCACTTTTGGAGGCTGAAGGGGTTTCGACTTCGCTTGACGTCAGGTTGGAGATCAACGAGATGCAGAACATGAGTGAGTCGAGTCTTAGGGCTTTAAAGGAAAATCTTCAGTCGCTGGGTTTTCGATGGACCATAAATTAGCGTCAGAATGAGGATTGCTTAGTCTCGAGTAAACGACGCTTGTTGAGACCCACAAGTCAGTTAAGAATCCCCTCAAATGAGTCAAATTTCGGTCCAAATTCCTAATACGGCTCTTGAGAGTGCATCCTGTTAATCAGCAATTTGGTTTAGTAGGTTGTCTTTAGATCTATTGAGCATGATTCGATCCCACCGACCACCTCTAGGTTGGTAAAAATAACTGAGATCGGTGATGCCCCAAGAAGTACGCCTGATCCTGACCAAACTTCTTTACCTTCTTCGCCGGGTCTATATTCCAACGGGTTAGAACGTCAACATCTAGTGATTCCGAGAAGATCATCTCTCCGCTGTCTTCAAAAGACATCAGACCTGAGTCAAAGAGCTTGTCTATGTGGGGAGATAGGAATAGGCCATTGTGACCATTTAGTCTTTCTTCGTTTGAAGAAGTTGCCCAGGGTTTGATGTGACTGGCAATCAAGAGCTTCGAAGAAGTAACACCAGTGACCCGGCAGCTTCCTTCGAAGAACTCAACCCGCTTTCTGAACTTGCCTTGGCCTCTTCTTGCTAGAACTAAAGAAGCCTTCATTGTTTGGTCTAGCATGCCGTCTTGAATAATGAGCTGCTCTTGCTCGTCAAATGCTAGGTCGTCAAGGGTTGTAACTTCGGAGTTCAATTCCGGGGAGCCCAAAAGGCCGAGTAGAAGTGAACCCAATTCAGTCGATATCGAAGTTAGGTAGGCTTGGTTACCATCCCCATTGATCCGAATGGGGGAGTACTTTTCTGGGAGAAGTGGCGCTATTAGGTTCATGTGGAGCTTGGGCGTTATTGGTTTTTCTACTCGTTGAAAATCAACATCTACCGCCCAGCCGTCTTTCGACCAAGTCGCTCCTAAGTTACCGAAATCTGTTGGTTTATTTGCTGTGTAGGCAATCGACGCTGCAACACCCATTGCGATGATGTCTGAATTGGCGTATGAGAACACAATGTCTCCGGGTTGAACCTGAGTCATAAAGTCGTAATAGGGGTTCTTGCCACCATCAGCATTCTTCTTTGGTGACCACATGAAGCCACCGGCAATTTCTTGCCGGTGAGTCTGTTTTTGATTTACCCACCAGTAGTTCTTCAAGAATATTCTTCGAAGCGCGAGCTAGGGCAGAACGATGTCGGCTGCCGGCAGCCTTTTGCCAGAGTAATCTCCAGTGCCGAGAGACCTCATGAATGCAATCCCATCCTCGAGATCGCCACCATACTTGTGCATCCACGAAGGCGGGCGAGCGCTCTCGAACGAAAGCCACATAGTGTCAAGACCTTTTACGCCCCCGTGCTGATGAGCAACACCCTCTTTGTCAACATTCAATTCCCATTTTGGAATCACCCAACAGCTTGCCGAGTGAGGCGAAATGCCGATGCAAAGGACGTAGTCGTAAGCCTGGTCTCGGATTTGCTGGAACTTGAAGATTGGAGCTTTAGACCAGACCGTTGAGAGCTTTATCTCAATTCGGTGTCCTTCTATAACTCGGTCGTGATCTGTACCCGAGATCGGCTTCAAAACCGTGAATCCGTTTACGCGAAAAAGCTCAGAAACAAACTTTTCACCATAGGCGCCTTTGCTTCTGCTCGGTATCGCCAACAGCCACTGAAAAGGACTGCCAATCCATGGATCAGATAATGACCCGCTTTTGTATTCAAACTCTCTTGAAATCTCCGAAAGTTGATCGAATGCGTGTGACATTAGGCCCCCTAGTTATTCCTTGAACTGAGTCTCTCTCTCGGATTCAATCAAAGCAAGTCTTTTCTTGATTACAGCAAAGGCCTCTGGATTCTCATCGACCAGAATAAAACGCCTGCCGAGTTTCTTAGACACTGCTCCGGTGGTTCCTGAGCCCGCAAAAAAATCAAGAACTAAATCACCTGGCTTGCTGCTCGCTGTGACAATTCGTCTCAAAATGCCCTCGGGCTTTTGAGTGACATAACCAGTCTTTTCTTTGCCTGTGGGCGAGACGATGGTGTGCCACCAAACGTCAGTCGGGAGTTTTCCCCTAGCTGCTTTTTCTGGGGTTACAAGACCAGGTGCCATGTAAGGCTCCCGATCTACTTCCAAAGCGTTGAAGTGGTACGCAGGCGATTTTGTATAGACGAGTATGTTGTCATGCTTAGCGGGCCACTTCTTGGTCGATCGGGCTCCGTAGTCGTAAGCCCAGATAATTTCGTTCAGAAAGTTTTCCCTGCCGAAAATTCCGTCCAGCCACACTTTTGCGTAATGCACTTCCCTAAAGTCGAGATGAAGGTACAGCGTTCCAGTTTCCTTCAGTACTCGGTGAGCTTCATTCAACCTCGGGCCGAGAAACTCCCAATAATCTGCAAATGAATCGTTATAAGAGGTAGAGCTTTGCCTGATGCTCTCGTAGCTGTCCCCCTTAAAACCTTTTCGCGTGCCCGTTTCGGATCTCACGGTCTTGATTGTTTCTCTCTTTTGCACCTTGCCGGTATTGAAGGGTGGATCAATGTAGATGAGGTCAACAGAGCTATCTTTCAGCTGCCTAAGCAGCTCCATGTTGTCTCCTAGAACGACCAGGTCTTTTTCCAAAATTTGCATCATCCTTGGAGCCTAATCAACTACGTAGACTTTTTTTCCGAATTTTGACTTGCAAAAGTTCACGGGCAAAAATAAACAAATTATTTGCCAAGTAGCCCTGCATTAGGAGCTTGTGAGTGATCATCACTTGCCTATTTTGGAATGCGCCTAGCTGCGCGCCGAGTGGTGCTAATTTTCTAAAAGCCCGGTGGAATTCTTCCCTCCATCCAAGTTCGAGAACGTGAGAATTAACCTTTCGATTCTGCTGCTCCTGCGGTTCCTAATCTTAAGATCATGCACATTAAGGTTTCACAAAACTAAAAACGTCGATATCCTTTACCAAGGACCAAGGGGGACAAAACGTCAACAATTGTTTTTTACACATCGAGATTGACCGGGTTGGTCGAATTCATAACAATGTCCGATAAGTCACTAAGGACAAGAGCTGCGCCTGGCCAAGTGCTTCGGGCAGTGCGCGGGTCTCACAATCCACCGAACGAGATGGAGTACTGGGATCATTGCACCCCTGACGAATTGCTACCTTTCCTGGAGGGCCCCTTTGAGCTCTGGAGTTTTGACACGGATAACAATTCGGCTGGGGAAGGCGGAAACACTGATTGGGATTCCGACGATGGATTTGCATGGGAGTATCCCCTAGTCCAGAAGTGGCTGCAATACCAAGATATTTCTGTATCTGAGATTGAGAATGACGATGACTGGGAGCTGCAGGGTTGGGGCGGGTTCCATTTTTATAGTGTGGCATCCGAGTTCACATGGGGCCAGGATGAGGATTAGATTGAGGACTTGTAATCCGTCACCTCTGACTCTCTAGACAGCTCACATTACAGTCCCGACGAAGCAAAATCGGATTAGGGTTGACTTGCTCATCAAGCGCAATAACCTAAAAAGAGTCACTCTGAGAGCATCGGCAGGCTAGAGCAAAGTTTCACGGTAGACGACTTAACTTATTCACACACACCAAAGACGAGTCAAGGCTGTGCAATCCAACCAAATAACAACCAACTCGAACCCCCAAGGGTTCAAGAAGATGGCTGAACATAAAGGCTTCCCGCCCTGCAGCGTGCAACCTGCCGACCATCGGCGAAGGTGCAAAGGGAAATGAGTAGGTCAAGAAATTGACAAAAGTAGATGGGCCAGATGGCTCTCTGGTAATGAAAGAGGCAACACCTTATGAACTGGAACCTAATACCCGGGGACTTACTATCTCCCGTGATCATTCACGTCCCGCACGCAAGCACCAACATCCCAGATCACATAGCCCAGCACTTGCTGCTCTCGACCCAAGAGCTGCAGCAGGAGTTGGACTTGATGACCGACGGTCTAACCGATCAGTTGGCAAGACTTGCTTCTCAAAAAGCCAAGGTGACTCCTTGGATTTTTGAGAACACGCTCTCTAGGTTGGTGTTTGATCCTGAGCGATTCCCAGATGAAACCGAGGTTATGAACCAGGTTGGCATGGGGGTTGTTTATTCAAAGACCAGTGACCAGAAGCCTTTGCGTGATATCCCTGAATCCGAATCTCAGGAGATTA
>Ga0222646_100305_pt1 | contig 14948 bp, 10 predicted proteins | sample AntAcemetagen293_FD_179819 | JGI IMG/M metagenome (GOLD analysis project Ga0222646, IMG submission 179819) | Saline water microbial communities from Ace Lake, Antarctica - #293 | ecosystem: Environmental > Aquatic > Non-marine Saline and Alkaline > Saline | place: Antarctica: Ace Lake | collected... | reverse complement strand
TTTCTAGTAAGGTGTCCAAAATGCACACCATTGTTTAATAACTCTTGAATGTTTACGTTTGCCATTTTTAAATGTGTTTACTTTCTGTTTTGAAATCAATAGTTAGGTAGTCTTTCGAGTCTTAACTATTTAGATGCTAAACTGTTTAATATTAATTTTGTGTAATAATAACAGTTCTCGATATAATAAAGTGCAGTATAAATGCTGCACAAATATTAACGTTTCGAGAATTGGAATTTTTTACGTGCTTTCTTCTGACCAAATTTCTTACGTTCAACCATTCTAGGGTCACGTGTTAATAAACCTTCTGGCTTCAAGATAAGTCTGTGATCTGCATCGATATGAACCAATGCTCTTGTGATTGCTAAACGAATCGCTTCTGCTTGTCCTGTTATTCCACCACCGTAAACATTTACTTTAATGTCGTAAGACGCTAAGTTTTCTGTTAACATTAATGGTTGTTGTACTTTATACTGTAAAGTACCTGTTGTGAAATAATTTTTAAAGTCTTTTTTGTTTACAATAATTTCTCCTTTACCTTCTGAAAGATAAATACGAGCAACTGCTGTTTTTCTTCTACCTATTTTGTGTACTATATCCATTATAAAAGATCGTTAAGGTTAATAGCTTTAGGTTCTTGACCTGCTTGTTTGTGCTCAGTACCTGCATAAACATACAAGTTTCTGAATAGCGCTGCTCCCAAAATATTTTTTGGTAACATTCCTTTTACTGCTTTTTCGATTAATCTTGTAGGATCTTTCTCAAACATTTCTGTTGCAGTTAATGATCTTTGTCCTCCTGGATAACCCGTGTGACGGATGTAAGATTTCTCTTTCCATTTGTTTCCAGATAATACAATTTTTTCTGCGTTGATGATAACCACGTTGTCTCCACAATCTACGTGAGGAGTAAAGTTTGGTTTGTACTTACCTCTAATTAGCTTTGCTACTATAGAAGATAGACGACCCAACGTTTGCCCGTCCGCATCAACTAAAACCCACTCCTTGTTTACGGTAGCGCTGTTTGCTGATACTGTTTTGTAACTTAATGTGTTCATAATTACACTATTAGTTTTTGTAAATTAAAATAATTCATTTTCCTTAAAAAAGGAGTGCAAATGTAGTGCTATTTATTTGATTGACAAATAGTGTTTTAGGATATTTTTATTCGCTTTTTTTACATTAATTTTTGAGATTTAAATTTAACACAAGCTTATGAAAATATTAAGAAAATAGTAGGGTATTTTTGTAGTAATTAAAACGGCTGTAGAATGCCGTTTTCTAATGGTAAAGCAACCCACTATTTAATGAAATTTTTTACTACGATATTTGTTATCAGTCTTTTTTTTGTTGTAAAATTAACTGCTCAAGAGATTCCTTTAGATTCGCTTCCAAAGCGAATTTATACAACAAAAAGGTTAAAAAAGCTTCCTGTAATAGATGGTGCTATTAATGAAGATGCTTGGAATGCCGTAGTGTGGTCCTCAGATTTTACACAGAAAGATCCAGATGAAGGTAAGCCACCAACCTATCAAACAAAATTTAAAGTAATGTATGACGAAAAACATCTATATGTTGCGATTAGAGCACTAGATAACGAACCAGATTTAATTCAAAAGAGGTTAAGTAGAAGAGATGGTTTTGCAGGAGACAGAGTAAATGTTATTATAGATAGTTATCATGACAAAAGAACTGCTTTTGCTTTTACTACAACAGCTGCAGGTGTTAAAGGAGAAGAATTTATTTCACAAAACGGAGGCAATTGGGATGATAGCTGGAATCCTATTTGGTTTACAAATGCCAAAGTAGATGAAAAAGGTTGGACCGCAGAAATGAAAATCCCTTTTAGTCAATTGCGTTTTGGAAAGTCGAAAGAACAGATTTGGGGTTTTAACGTAAATCGAACTATTTTTAGACTTCAAGAAAGATCACTTTGGCAAAGAATACCCAATAATCAAGCAGGGTATATAAGCGAAGCGGGTGAGTTGCATGGGCTTAAAAATTTAGTTGCTCAGAAACAATTAGAAATTCAACCATTTACGGTTTTACAATATGATAAATATCCTGCAGAAGCGGGAAATCCATTTAGAACGGGTAAAGATTTTACGGCTAACGTGGGGTTAGATGCAAAAATAGGAATTACAAATGATTTAACTTTGGATTTAACTGTAAATCCAGATTTTGGGCAAGTAGAAGCAGATCCTGGAGCAATTGCTTTAGATGGTTTTCAAATATTTTTTAGAGAACAGAGACCCTTTTTTGTAGAAAACAGCAATATTTTTGATTATGAATTTGCAAACGGAAGTGATAATCTTTTTTATAGTAGAAGAATCGGCAGAAATCCGCATAGAAGTGCAAGTTTAACTGCTGGTGAATTTGCAGATGAACCACAAAATTCAAAAATATTAGGAGCTGCAAAATTTTCTGGAAAAACAAGAGATGGTTGGTCTATAGGAGTTTTAGAGAGTGTTACCGGAAATGAGTTCGCAGAAATAAAGCAAGTTAATGGAAACACTAGAGAAGAAATTGTTGAGCCTCTAACTAATTATTTCGTAACAAGAGTTCAAAAAGATTTTAATGAAAGAAATTCTTTTATAGGTGGAATTTTTACAGCAACAAACAGGCATCTAAATGGTAATTTTAATGAATTACACAAAGCGGCGTATTCAGGAGGAATTGATTTCCAGCACAATTGGCATAATAGAGATTATTATGTAGATGGAAATATTATTCTTAGCCATGTTTTAGGAAGTGCAGAAGCCATAACAGCTACACAAAAAACGTTGCGTCATAATTTTCAGAGAACAGATGCGAGTCATGTTTTTGTAGATCCTAATAAAACCTCTTTAACCGGAACGGGTGGTCGATTAGAAGTGGGTAAAAATGGTGGTGGAAATTGGAGGTATGATGGTGGTTTAATATGGCGCTCTCCAGAACTAGAACTAAACGATGTTGGATTTTTAAGAAGAACAGACGAAATTATTCAATTTGGAAACCTAAATTATCTATGGCAAATACCAACTGAAACTTATAGAAATATTAATTTGGGTTTTGAACAAGGTAGTTTTTACGATTTTGAAGGAAATTTAAATAGACTTCGTTATGAGGTGAAAGGGAATTTCAATTGGATTAACAATTGGTCGACAAACATAGGTTATGGCCTAAATACAAACTTTTTTGATAATTTTTATTTAAGAGGTGGTCCAAGGTTTAAAAGACCAAATACAGCTTTTATGTACCTTTTCTTAGGTTCTGATACAAGTAAACTACTTAGTTTTACACTAGGGTATTCTAACAGGCATACCTCAGAAAATATTGTAGGAAGAGATCGGTTTGTGGTAAGAACTAATTACCAACCAACAGATGCTTTTAGTATGTCTTTAAATATTGAATATGATAACTTATATGATAGGACGCAATATGTAACTGCATCTAATTTTAACACCTCTGCAAGGTATATTCTAGGGAGAATTCAAAATGAAACACTCACAACAACATTGCGATTAAATTATAGCTTTACGCCAGATTTTTCCCTTCAATTTTATGGACAACCGTTTATTTCTAAAGGAACATTTACAGATTTAAATTATGTTTTAAATCCTATTGCAGAAAGTATAAAAGACAGAATATCGGTGTATCAGTCAGATCAAATTAGTTTGCAAGATGGGTATTATTCAATTGATGAAAATAGAAATGGTACTGTAGATTATAGTTTTTCTAATCCAGATTTTTCATTTGTACAATTACAAACTAATTTAGTAGCAAGATGGGAATATATTCCTGGTTCCGAATTATTTTTTGTCTGGGCAAGAGGTTCTGCTGGCAACGCCGAGATTAATAATGACTTAATAGATAGTGTCTCAGACCAGGTGTTTAGAGCGCCTGCAAATGATACTTTTTTAGTGAAATTTACTTATCGTTTTGCAAGGTAAGTTTATTTAAAAGTAGCACGTTGCAATCGGTCATTTATAGACTTTCCTAAACCAAATTCAACAAAACGTTCTGCAATTATAATGTCTAGGTTTTTAGTGTCTAGCTCATGCATTGCGTCATATAAACTAGCAGCAGCTTCTTGCAGAGAGCCTTCTCTAGATAAAATTATTTCAGTGATATTTTCGTCATTTAAAGAAGATTTAAAAACTAGAACACCAATTTTTTTTTCGGAATGTTTTTTAACTTCTGCAGCAACATCTGCAACTAAAAGGGTACTTGTTTGAGGTGCATAATGTCTTGCCAACATTCCTGGGGCATCTGGGCTTTCTTCCTTTTTATTTTTGACTAAAACCGTACCAATTATTGCTTCGATATCTTCTACGGGCAAAGCGCCTAATCTATAGATTATAGGTTCATCATTCTCAAAACCGATAATGGTAGATTCAATTCCGTTTGCACAGGAACCACCATCTAAAACCATCTGAATGTCGTTTTTAAAGTAGTTCTCTACATGTGTTGGTTTTGTAGGGCTAATGCTTCCAAAAGGATTTGCACTTGGAGCCGCCAAAGGGAAAGGCAATTGCTTTAACAATTCTAAAGTTACCGGATGATTTGGTACACGAACCGCAACGGTGTCTTTTCCTGCGGTAATTAAATCTGGAATTTTGTTGCCCTTTTTTAAAACCAACGTCAGAGAACCTGGCCAAAAGGCAGCCGCTAGTAATTTTGCTTTTTCGGGAACATGCGTTACAATATCACTTAAAGAAGCTATAGAAGGAATGTGCACAATTAAAGGATTAAAAAATGGGCGCTTCTTCGTAGAGAAAATACTTTTAATTGCTTTTTCGCTAAAAATATTTCCTGCCAAACCATAAACCGTCTCCGTCGGTATTGCTACCAATTGTTCGTTAGATAATAACGTTACTGCCTTTTGTATGTCTTTAGAAATGATGCTCATAATGATTGCAAAATTACATATTAATTTCATTATTTGTAATTTTTGAGAAGAAACTTAAAACGGAATAGTTATTGCTAAGTTTAGCAATATAAAAACTACCTATGAAAAAAATAGTATTTGCCTTAATTGCTATTTTGATTTATCAATATTCTAGTTCTCAAGAAAAATTAGGACGTCCTTTTTTTACGGGTGATGTAAATTTTACTCTAGGAATTAATGAAAACTATCAAATTGGTACTGATGATGATAACGGACCATTAATTGTTCCATCGGCATTTTTTTTTAGAGTTGGATTTGGTTATGAGTTCAAAAAAAGGATAGCCGTAGCTTTTAATTCCGGGTATGATTTGCATTGGAATTATGACATCAAAGCTTTTCCAACCTACGGAAGTTTAAAATATAATATCACAGAACAAGACGATAGCGCCCACTTTGTGGAAGTAAGATATGGTAAAATGTGGACACCCTCTTCAAATTATCCAGATGGAAATTATTACGGCATTGGTTTAGGAATCCAAGCTGGCGGAGGAGAAAGGTGGAATACCACTTTTAGAATCGATTTTCACAGAAAAGGGATTATTGGTTTTAAAAAAAATAGGTTAGATAGCGTTTCTTTTGGGCTTGGGTTCTCCTTTTTTTAATCTAATTTCACCCCTCTTTTCTAGGCAGCATATTTGTCTCGTATTTATTATGAATGGTTATAATAGCCAATCCGAAGAGCACAGCTACAACAATTAATACGGTACTAATTAAGCCACTTACACCAAAAGACATTCTTATTAAAATTGTTGAAATAACAAAGCCAGAGTTTCTAATAATTTTATGAAACTGATCTGTATAAAAAAAGGAAATTAGAAGCAGTACTACATCTACTAAAATTAATACGGTAAAAAATTCATCAAAAAACAAGTTGTTAATACTTTCAAATGTTGGCAATGTGTTCGATATTTTAACAATGCCTGTAGACCAATCGATAAGTGTATAAAGGGCCATGATAAAAAATAACGGAAGCAGGATAATGGCTATTAATTTTTTATTTTTTACAAATTTCTCAATGACAGGTTTAATTTTTCCCTGTAAAATTAATTTTTTACTTTCTTGTTTTTGAAACAGATAGATTAAATAAAAGAGCAAAATAGAAGCAATAAGGTCATAAGTAAATTGCAAATCTCCTTTAATTTCAAACCAATTTTCTGTGAGTTCTAAAGCAGATAAATCTTTAAATAATTTACGAATAATAATAAGAGTTATAATTTCATATTGTTTGGTAATATAGGTTGTAAAAGACTTTGGTAGGTAGTAAATTAAAAGATACACCTCATAAATTAGAATAAAAGAAAAGGGTGTATACGCCGCAGAAATAGGATTTTTTAAGAGTTCTGAATTGGAAGGTAAATCTATAAAACCAAATTTAATTAAATAGATAATTGCCAAATGAACGAAAAAACTAACAATCGCCAATTTAAGAATGATCTTCTCCGTTTTTCCACGGGTACTGTCTGAAAGAAGTTTATCGAAGATAAAAGGTACCATTTCTTTTCTGTGTATCATTTTTCTGCAGTTTACAACAAGGGTTACAAAATATTTTTGTTATGAATTATAATTCTTCTATAAAAGTAAAACTACAACAATTTAGAAACAAACTAAATTATGGTAAAAAGAAAAGTACCATCTGTACAAATTACTTACTCCTCAAACAAACTGGCGCTTGGAGAAAATAATAAATCTGTAGGATTGTCTATGTCATATAAATATTGAAAGCTTCTAGATTCTTTTTTACAGAAAGGAGCTAACAGTTTTACCATGTTTTTAAAACCTTCTAAAGTTAAAATACAAAAGAAAGTTTCGTTGTCTTTTGTCATAATTCCTTCATCAGATTTAAACAGCCCAAAAATTAAATTGCAGTTTCTAGGTGTTATAAAACCAACTTCAGATAGGTCTAGTTTTTGTTTTTTATCAATAACGGTGTCTTGTAACACCGCTCTAAATTGAATGGCTTCTGCTTTGTTAAAGTTGTACAATCGAACAACATTTTCGCCAAGACCATTTACATTTTCTATATAATCTAATTCCATTTCTTCTAGTGTGCTTGTAACCAATTTTCTCCAATACCTACTTCAACATCTAAGGGCACGCTCATTTTAAAAGCATTTTCCATTTCGTACTTTATAATGGGCCTAATAATTTCTAACTCGTCTTTGTGCGCATCAAAAACCAATTCATCATGCACTTGCAAGAGCATTTTAGACTGAAAACCTTCTTTTTCGAAACGGTTGTGAATGTTAATCATTGCTAGTTTTATAATGTCTGCAGCAGAACCTTGTATGGGTGCATTTACAGCATTTCTCTCTGCACCGCTTCGAACCATTGCATTTCTAGAATTGATATCTTTTAAATACCTACGTCTGTTTAAAACGGTTTCTACATAGCCGTGTTCTCTAGCAAAATCTACTTGCGCAGACATGTATGCTTTCAACTTCGGATAGGTTTCATAATAGGTATCAATCAACTCTTTGGCTTCGCTTCTAGATAAGCTCGTTTGATTGCTCAATCCAAATGCAGAAACGCCATACACAATTCCGAAATTAACCGTTTTGGCGTTACTACGTTGCTCACGCGTTACCTCTTCTAAAGGAACGTTAAATACTTTTGCAGCGGTAGAAGCATGAATATCTTCACCGTTTTTAAAAGCTTCCATCATATTTTCTTCTTCACTTAAAGCAGCAATAATACGCAATTCTATCTGAGAGTAATCCGCTGCCAACAACACATGGTTTTTATCTCTTGGAATAAAAGATTTTCTTACTTCTTTGCCGCGTTCTGTTCTAATGGGTATGTTTTGTAAATTAGGGTTGTTAGAACTCAACCTTCCTGTTGCTGCAACGGCTTGCATATACTGCGTATGAATTCTTCCTGTTTTCGGATTTACTTCATTAGGCAAGGCATCTACATAGGTACTTTGTAATTTTTTAAATTGCCTATAATCTTGAATATCTTTGATAATTTCATGGTCTTTTGCCAAGAAAGATAAAATATCTTCTCCGGTTGCATATTGACCAGTTTTTGTCTTTTTAGGTTTTTTTACCAATTCCATTTTCTCGAACAACACAATTCCTAGTTGTTTTGGTGAAGCAATATTAAACTCTTCTCCTGCTTGTTCATAAATATTTTTTTCTAAACGGTCGATGTCTGCCGTTAAGGTAACCGAAAGTTGCTTTAGAAAATCAGTATTGATGTTAATTCCCTCAATTTCCATGGCAGTTAAAACAGAAACCAACGGCAATTCAATCTCATTAAAAAGTTTGGTTACGTTTCCACTTTCTAGTTCGCCAGTAAAAAGCTGTTTCAATTGAAAGGTAATATCTGCATCTTCAACCGCGTATTCTGTCTGCTCTGCAATAGGAATCAAACGCATAGAAAGCTGGTTTTTACCTTTTTTACCAATGAGTTCTGAAATAGAAACTGGCTGATAATTTAAATAGGTTTCTGCCAATATATCCATGTTATGACGCATGTCTGGATTGATCAAATAATGCGCAATCATGGTATCAAATAACTTTCCTTTTACAGGCATTTCATAGTTTGATAAAACCTTGATATCATATTTTAAATTATGACCAACTTTTTCAATATTACTTTCAAAAAAGGGTCTAAATTCTTCTAAAATATCTTTTGTTTCTGCTTGGTCTTCTGGAAAGGAAACATAATATCCTTTGCCCATTTCGTATGAAAAAGCAATTCCTATCAACTCAACTTCTAGGGCTTTTAGACCGGTTGTTTCTGTATCAAAACAAACTGAAGTTTGTTCCATTAATTTTCGAAGTAATAATTTTCTTGAGAAAGGCGAAGCAATGTGTTGGTAAAAATGACTCGTAGTTGCAATGGTTTTAAATCCGGAGGCAACTTCGGCTTCAGAAACACTTCCAGTGCCAGGAGTCGCAAATAAATCAAATTGTCCTTCTGAGCTAGGTGCTACTTTTTTGGGTATTGCTGTTGTTTTTTCTTCCGAAGTACTTGCTGCCAAATTTACCTTTTCAGCACTTTCAATCGCAAATGTTTTGGTGAAATTGGTTAATAGATTTCTAAACTCTAATTCGCTAAAAAGTTCGGTTACTTTTTCGATATCTGGTTGGTCTAGCTCAAAGTCTTTTGCGTTAAAAGTTACTGGGACATCTAGCATAATAGTTGCTAGTTTCTTAGAAAGCATCCCTAAATCTTTTGCTGCTTCTACTTTTTCTTTCATTTTTCCTTTGAGCTCATGGGTGTTTGCTAGCAAGTTTTCCATAGAACCGTAAGTGGCTAAAAATTTCTTTGCTGTTTTTTCCCCAACACCAGGCAAACCTGGAATGTTGTCGGCAGAATCGCCCATCATTCCTAAAAAGTCGATGACTTGTAAAGGATCTGTTACGCCAAATTTTTCTTGTACTTCTGGCACTCCCCAAATATCATAACCACCACCAAAACGTGGTTTATACATAAAAATATTATCAGAAACCAGTTGTGCAAAATCTTTATCTGGTGTTACCATAAAGGTTTGATAGCCTTCTTTCTCTGCCTGTTTAGAAAGGGTTCCAATAACATCATCTGCTTCAAAACCTGCTTTTACCATAATAGGAATGTGCATCGCTTTTAAAATCTCTTGAATATAAGGTACTGCAATTTTAATAGCTTCTGGAGTTTCGTCTCTATTTGCTTTGTATGCTTCAAACATTTCTACGCGGTCTACACTACCACCTTTGTCAAAACAAACTGCTAAGTGGTCGGGTCTTTCACGTTTGATAACATCTAAAAGCGAGTTCATAAAACCCATAATTGCAGACGTATCTAAGCCTTTAGAGTTAATTTGTGGGTTTTTAATAAACGCATAATACCCTCTAAAAATTAATGCAAAAGCATCAACTAAAAAAACTCTTTTTTGATCTGACATAGTTGTTTTGTAATCTATTTATGGATGATTTCTTTTGAGAATGAGTGTAAACTGTGCAGCACTGCAGACGCTGCAGTAAAGCTACAAAACTTTAACATGCTATTAAAATTCATTCGGAATTATAACAGTTATCTTTGATAGATTTTTTAAACAGAATTATTTTATGAAGATAGCAATAAGGTTAATTATCTTATTTGTCATTATTGGTTTGTTAGAAGTTTACGCTTTTCAGGCTTTAAAGACCATTACTAAAAGTAAAGTGATTAGATATTCTTGGTTGTTTGTTAGTATTGCTGTTTATGCAAATTTTGCATATGTTGCTTTAACTTACGACAGAAGTCAGGGTCAAACACCACAATTTCAAATGGCAATGGGCGTATTGCTAACTGTTTTAATACCGAAATTGGTAGTACTTATTTTCATGTTTGGGGAAGATATTTATAGATGGATTCTAAAATTACTCTCTGCAATTTTATCTGGAGAAACAAAACCATTGGCAGGTAGAAGAAATTTTATTTCGCAAATAGCCTTGGGTTTAGCAGCAATTCCTTTTGCATCTTTTATCTACGGAATTGTGCAGGGAAAATATAATTATAAAGTCTTAAAATATCAATTAACCTTTAAAGATTTACCAGCGGCTTTTGATGGTTTTACAATCACACAAATTTCAGATATTCATTCTGGGAGTTTCACCAACAAAGAGAAAATTAAATATGGTGTGGATTTAATCAATCAACAAAAATCTGACATCATGTTATTTACAGGAGATATTGTAAACAATAAGGCAGATGAAATGGATAATTGGATGGATGTTTTCGATAAATTAGAAGCAAAAGAAGGCAAGTATTCCATTCTTGGGAATCATGATTATGGCGATTATATGGATTGGGACAATCCGCAAGATAAAATAGATAACTTTCAGAAAGTAAAAGATATTCACCAAAAAATAGGGTTCGATTTGTTGTTAGATGAGCACCGTTACTTAGAAAAAGACGGCCAGAAAATTGCGCTTTTAGGTGTAGAAAATTGGGGAAAAGGATTCAATCAAGCAGGAGATTTACAACGAGCGGCTGCGGGTATTCAAAAAGAAGATTTTAAAATCTTAATGTCTCATGATCCAAGTCATTGGGAAGAGAAGGTAAAACAAGATCCTTTCAATTACCAACTTACCTTAAGCGGTCATACGCATGGCTTGCAAATGGGCATTGAAATTCCAGGATGGTTTAAATGGAGTCCATCTAAGTATGTGTACAAACAGTGGGCAGGCTTATATAAAGAAGCGGGTAGAGTTATCAACGTCAACAGAGGTTTTGGGTATCATGCATTTCCAGGTAGAGTAGGTATTTGGCCAGAAATAACCGTTATAGAATTGAAGAAGGGTTGACAGTCAGTAGATTAAAATAGATTGGTTATCTTTGTGTACGGATTATCGAATAATGAATGCGTTTTTTCGTGCTACATAAATTTATGTTATGCCAAAATTTGGAGAATTAATTAGTTTTCAAAAACCAGTTCTTATAAACTTTTATGCAGATTATGGAGATTTAGAAAATACCATAGAAATGCTAAGAAGCGTTGCAGCAGGTTTAGGGGATTGTGCGGAAGTAATTAAAATAGATATTACTAAGAATGAAATGCTGGCAGACGCTTTGCGCGTAAAAGGAAATCCAACCTTTATGATTTATAAAGATGGAGAAATGAAATGGCGCCAGACAGGAGACCAAGAAGCCAGTACTTTAATTGGTTTGGTGAAACAATATGTGTAAACTTCTAAATTTATTTAAAACAAACCTCAATTTTCAGATGCTCTTATACTGTGGTGAAATGCGATAATGCTTTGTTTTTAGTATAATTATAGAAAAACGCCAACTATATTTAGAGAAAAATCTCATGATATTATTTGGCGTTTTAGGTATACAAAACTTCAATATTTTAGTGCCTTTTACTACTCTAGAAAATCTAAATTGGTAGGTTCTTCATCTGGTATTAAATACTCAAAAAGTTTCACAGTATTCATAAAATCTGTTTGAATTTTAGAAACAAAATCTTTATCTGTATTTCCTTGTTCTACTTGATCTATCAAGTTTTTAAACATGTATAATGAGGTATCTATTTCATCAAAAACAAGGTCACTATCATTTTTATTAAAAGTACTTAACCACGTTAATTTTTCTGTAATTAAACGTGCTAACGTAGTAGTTACCTGTTTTGCTTTTTCATTTTCACCCAATTTAAAATACATTTCAGGATACCCTAAAGATAGGCTGTAATGGTCAAATTTTTCTATAGGCAGCTTCTCTAAAGACAAATCTAAAACTTCAACAGCTTTTAAAGTATCGCCTTCTTTTGCAAAGGCATCAGACAAACGCATGAGGCTATTTCTCAAAGAAATGGCATTTCTTTTAGTTTGTTCATCTAGATATATTTTGTTGCTGTTAATATTTCTCCATTCTAATTTTTTGATGTTTGCATACATTTTCTCAGTATCTATTCTACCAATATCAAACAAGCTCAATTCTCGTGCTCTGCCGCTTCCATCAATGTATTTTGTGGGTGTTTTTATAGGTACTAGTTTAAAAGCCAAACCATCTAATTGCAAATAGTCTTTTAACCAAATGTATTCTTCATCTGCATTTGCGCCACCTGTAAAATAAATAGGGCGTTCCCAATCGTTATTGGCTAAAATATCGAGCATTAGAATACGATTTTTAGTAATTCCTCTATCGTCAACAGTAATGTCTATATAGTCTACAATTTTATCTGCATCTTTTTGAGCAACCACACCACTTTTTAAAACATTCTCTTTGTTCACAGGAATTCGAATGCGGTTTGTTGGATAGAATTTTTCCTTAATATTTTGCTCCTCATCAATATAATATGTGGCATCACTGTCTGAAGAAATCCAACGCATAAAGTCTTTAATGTCAATTACAGAGTCTTTAAACCTTGGGTGTTCTATGTGGTATGCAATGTCTAAACTTCCGTATTTATATTGGTCGTGTTTTAATTGAGAGGGAATAGGAGGTGCGTTATACGTTGCGCGTTTCATCTGATCTATGTACCAGTCTGTTGCAAATAAACTCGTGTTTACCAACTTTAAATCGGTTCTAATGCCTTCTACCTCTTGCATGTACCAAAGCGGAAATGTATCATTGTCTCCAATGGTAAACATAATGGCGTTTTCATCACAACTTTCTAAATATGCTTGTGCATTTAAACGCGTGGTGTATCTGTTAGACCGGTCATGGTCGTCCCAGTTTTCAGTTGCCATTAATGCGGGTACGGCTAACAAAGAGAGCACAGAGACTGCAATTGCAACTGTTTTTTTATTGGCAAAGTTCTTTAAATATTCAAAAAGTGCTAAGACGCCAAAACCAATCCAGATGGCAAAAATATAGAAACTACCTACAATTGCATAATCACGTTCTCTGGGCTCAAAAGGCTTTGGATTTGTATAAAATATAATTGCAAAACCGGTAAAAGCAAAAAATAAAAAGAGGGTAAAGAAATTATTTTTGTCCCATTTAATATGAAAAAACAAACCAATAATTCCTAAGATAAGCGGTAAAAAATAGTATTTATTTCTTCCTTTATTTTCTGATATTTGAGTTGAAATTTTTTGCTGAGAACCCAATCTCATTTCGTCTACAGCGTCAATTCCGCTAATCCAATTTCCGTTAAAAATATCTAACCTTCCTTGAATATCATTTTGTCTACCTGCAAAATTCCACATAAAATAGCGCCCATACATATAGCCAAATTGGTAGCTAAACATAAATTTTAGATTTTCACCAAAAGTGGGCCTTCTTTTACTATTTGCCGGAATGCCAGCAATACTTTTGTACATTTCTTCTGCTGCAGGATTTACCATTCTTGGTATGAATCCTTTGTGCTTATCTGAGTAATTTGGAATTACGTTTTTATATTTATTTACAATAACATATGCACCATTTTTCTTTTCATATTTTGGCTTATCATCTCTGTACGGTTGCTTTGCATCTTGTGCTCTTTCGAAGGTATTGGAATAATACGTGTCATAGAAAACATTAGCATCTCCATATTGTTCACGCTCATAATAGGCTAATAATTCACGTGCGCTAGATGGGTTGTTTTCATTAATAGTTGTGTTTGCATTCGCTCTAATTGGCAACATCATCCAAGAAGAAAAACCAATCATAATAAAAAGCACAGACAATATTAAAGTGTTTGTATGTATCTTATTGTGTTTTCTAGTATATCTTAAACCGAAGAAAAAAAGTGCTACTAAAATTAAGGCAGCGATAATACTTCCAGAATTAAAAGGCAAACCAATAGTATTTATAAAAAATAATTCTGATGCACTAAAGAATTTTAGTGTGAAAGGGAATAAAAATTTAAAGACAAAAGCCAAAACCAAAACGGACAAAATAGTTGCAATGGCCGTAGTTTTTAAATTTATTTTTTTATAAGTTTTAAAGAAATATAACATTACAATTGCCGGAATTACCAGCAAAGAAAGTATGTGAACGCCAAAAGATAAGCCTACCACAAAACTTATAAGAATCAACCATTTGTTACCTCTTGGGGTATGTAACTCACTTTCCCATTTTAAACCGAGCCAAAATAAGATGGCCATTAAAAATGAAGACATTGCATATACTTCGCCTTCTACCGCACTAAACCAAAAACTATCTGAAAACGTGTATGCTAAAGATCCAACAATACTACTGCCTAAAATAGCAATATAACTACCTTCTGTAATTTTACCTGTTTTTAGCGCTAATTTTTCAGCGAGGTTGCTAATTGTCCAGAACATAAATAAGATGGTAAAGGCACTTGCTAAAGCAGACATAAAGTTTACCATTTTAGCAATCTCTGAACTTTCTGAAGTAAACATTGCAAAAAAGGCACCTAACATTTGAAATAAAGGCGCTCCTGGTGGATGCCCAACTTCTAGTTTTACTGAAGTAGCAATATATTCTCCAACATCCCAAGCACTAACGGTAGGTTCTATAGTTAAAGAATAGGTTATTAAAGCAATTATAAACGTACACCATCCTAAAAGGAGGTTCCATTTTTTAAATTTTGCTGTTGTCATAAGGATTGCATAATAAGGTGTGGGCGAATTTAACAATAAATATGAAGAAACAAC
>Ga0222646_100301_pt1 | contig 15074 bp, 13 predicted proteins | sample AntAcemetagen293_FD_179819 | JGI IMG/M metagenome (GOLD analysis project Ga0222646, IMG submission 179819) | Saline water microbial communities from Ace Lake, Antarctica - #293 | ecosystem: Environmental > Aquatic > Non-marine Saline and Alkaline > Saline | place: Antarctica: Ace Lake | collected... | reverse complement strand
TGAATGAAGAAGTTAATCCGGAAATGATAGATCTCTTTGGGGTATCGATTCAGTATTATGGGTATGATGATGATCCACCAAATGTTACCATCTATCGGGGTATAGACGTAGCATAGAATCCTCTAATTCATCCACCTCGTACCAAGCCCAATGACACTCCGACGAATCCTTATCCATTTCAAAATTAATTAAGAAGTCACATTCTTCATGTGTTAAAAAATTTTTTATAATTTGAGGTTCTTTATATACCATTTATAAAATTACATATTTAATCTTTAATAAGGATACTTCCTCACCCATAAATTACATATCCACTTTTCCCCTGACTTTACAGGTTTCCCACCATGTAAAGCCTTGGATGTCATACATTCATAGTTGTCAAGTGTGTCGAAGAATAGTGCATCACCCGCCTTAAGCTTATACTCTTTCCCTATATTTGGAAATACAGTCTCACCACCTTCATAGTCGTCATTGAGTGCTAATATGAATGTGTGGAGTCTCATGTTACTATCATCTTCAAATGCATCTTGGTGAGGTTTGTAGTACCCTCCTGACTTGTATCTAAGAATCTGAAGCTTTTCACAGTTCTGAAGTGGTCTGTCGGTGTGCTTTAAACATCTCATCATGATATTTTCAACAATTGGATCTTCCCGAGTCAACCAAGCGGTTTCACTTTTACGGATAGATTCATCTATGTATCGATCTTCAGAAAGGACAGATGGGCGGAGTTCTTTTTTGGCACTCTCTATGATATATTTCCTTTCCTCAGGTGTTATAAAATTGTGGTATATTCTAGGTCGTGGGTACACTGGTAACAGATAAATGACCAATATGATTAAAAATAGTATGAGTATCATCTTATTGTACTCACACAAAAATATTTCTTGGTAACTTACAATTATACCTTTTTCGAATTGTTTCAAAAATTTCATTTCCGTATTCTACAATTTGTTGTAACAAGTGTATAATTTCATCGTGACGCTGTGGTTCGAGTATATATTGTCTGAGAATATCACCCCCTGTATTTGCAATCATTTCAAAAATATTAGAAAGATCTCGATTTTTCTCTTTGTATTTTTCTTGACGCTGTAAATAATGTTTAAATTCTATTTCATCTATATCATTGAGCATATACCCTACACGAACGTGTAAATTTTCAATGGGTCTCGTATCAAGATATATATTTTCTCGTTCGACATGATGTACCACCATCGCATATTGAAGTATCTCATTGGTAGCTCCCATCTCCCGAAGTTCCCTAAATGTTGGCACACCTCCACATGGGATGTCTCCATGTTCCCGAGACATCATCGTCTTCTTCTTGAATTCTATAAAGTGCGGGTTGTGTATTCGCCCAGTTTCAATTTCACCCGTTCGCCAATTAAACGCGGTATGGCAACTGATGCACCACATCTGAGCACATCCACTCGTTTTATGTATGACCGTTCCACATTTTGGACATGATTTACTATCTTTATTTAAAAGTTTCATGGTTTCGACCGTTTCTGGATCACATACATGATCTTCAGTGAGGATCTCGTTACAACCTTTACAATATTTACACTCACATAATCCACAAAACCATTCTTCATTTAAAAACCCCTTACACTCTTCGATTGGACACTGACGAACAAAACGTCTAGGTTCTGCATCTACTAGTGTTCCATGATTTCGAAGTTGTTCTAAATGACGATAGGTGTTTTCCATTTCTCGATAGAGTGTCTGCATTTCTGGTGGTATTTGGTTAGTAACTTCATACCCCGCTTGATACACTTGATGAAGATCCATTAGACGCTCCTTTTGCTTTCGAATTATACGACGAAGTCTCCGCATCTGTATAATTCGTTCAACTTCGGGCTGCGTCTCAGGCATGAGCGCCTTTTCCCTTTCAAATAGAACATTCTCACGATGTCGTCTAAGTTCTGTGTTTCGGAAATATTTGGTACAAAATGAATCTACAAATTCCCGATTCCATAAAGTCTTACACCCCATACAATGTGGATCTTCGAAAGATGAAAGTGTGTATCTTTGAGAACATGTTCTACAACTCGTTAAATCACAAAAAGGACACTTAACTTTTTTGTGATTTATCTTATTTAATTTTTCACAACATACATCACAATTTTCCATTAAGTTAAAGGAAGTTTATTTCTTTAAATTACAATCTAATATTGGCACGCTACAAATAGAGACAACTTTTCGTGTGCGTCTGAAATCTCATTCTCGTATAACGTTTTCGCAAATAATAACACCAATTCCGCATCCCTGTATGACATGTACGAATGCCCGTACTTCTCATATATCTCTGCGATATTATCGAGGTTATTGTCACACCATTCCTTTACATCCGCATCCCCGTTAAGACCCTTTTCGATGAAATCGGCAACATCGTCGCTGAGATGCATGTCGGTAGTCACGGTACAGTCGTCATATTCATTCATTTTTACTTACATTATTTCTTTTTTGTGGCTGACTTAGCTTCTCTTTCTCTCAAAATTCGCCTCTTTTCTGCGAGTGAATTGTTGAACTTCTTATTTTCTCGAGCTTTCGCACGCATCTTTTCAGTTTCAGATATATATTTCTTAGCCGATTTGGCAGCTTTTTCAGCTTCTTTTCTAACATTACTCTTGAATATCTTACCAAAACCATTAGCTTTGGATACATTGGCCTGTGTCCTTGGTGCGTATTTCACTGCCAATTTCTTACGTTCCACTCCATTGGCTTGACTGATTGCCACCTTTTGAGACGCTATTTTTACACCGTTCATGAACCGTTGGTTCTTATTTTTTTGAACGAGACCTCTAAATGAAGGCTTATTGGGCTTGGGTGTATTAGGGGGTTTAGGTTCCAATATCACAACTCTCTTGGCTTCTTCTTTGTTTCGTTTTTCCTTTTCTGAAATCTCCCGGTTTTCCATGACTGCCTTATTCCTAATCTCTTTCATCTTGTTGAGATTTTGATTCTTGAACGCAGTATCAAGCTGACCCTTGAACGTAGTTTTCTTAGCTTGAGGTAATTTCTTGAGTGTGTTGATAGCAGAAATAAGTGGTTTCTTATCCGCGTTAGTAATTTTCTCAAATGTGGGGTTAGGTTTCATGTTTGGCTTGTTATTGTTCCCGAGTCTCAAACCACCATTGAAGCTACCTTTATTGTTAGCCACCACCTTGTTCAGAATACCCTTCATGAGGGGTCCCGTGACATTTGAAACCTTTTTATTCACACCCCTTTCAAAGAGATTCCGGGTATTCTTGACATTTTTATTGAGTTTCATCACCATTGTGGTATATTCACGTTGTTCCTTGGGAGTGAGCGTACTTCTCTTAATATTGTTTCTCAATTTAACTCGAGCATTCAAGTTTTTCTCGATAGTATTGAGTTCGTTCATCGTCTTAGCATTCGTGATCGCCGGATTCCATTTACCGATTCGTCCGAAAGGATTGGTGATCACATTTTTCGCCTTCTTTATGAGTGCGTTTCTTTTGGGTTTTAGGTTTAAGTTATTGAATGCGGTAGAGGCGTTGAAGGTGTTCGGTTTTTCGGGTTTCGCGCGTTCCTTTGTCACACTCGTACCCTCGAGACGACCAGCACCCCTCTTTCGGGCTTTGTTGAAGTTCCGCGTCTCCGCGAACTCTTTGATATCCGCATTTATGAGACCTTTGATCTTCTTGAGTTTAGATGTCGCGTCCTCGCGAATATTCACCTCGACGAGACCACGGATAGCCCTCAAGTTTGTTCCGGGTCTGTTTAATTGAGCCAGATACGACTTCTTCAATTTTTCGGGTAAAGATGTCGAACGAACGTAGTTTTGGAGTTCCCGAGCATCCTTCATTGTATTGAGTGTATCGAGTGTATATATAGCATTTGAGTTATTTTTCACCATCGCCCTTTCCTTGCGCTTAGCTTCACCGGCACGCTGTTTATTGAGAATGTTCAAAGCTTTACCCGCGTTGAAGTTGTTTTCTGTTTTATTGGCGGTACGGATACTCGTTTTTTGCTTACCCTTCTTTTTAGCATCGTCGATTCGTTGGGCTTCACGTTTAATGGATTCAATGTTAGTACCTACATTCTTAACTCTACTCATAAACTTCGTCTTCTGGTTCATGGTCAAATTTGTTAGACCATTGAGTACCACTTGTAACTCAGATTGCTTACCGGCGAATATAGCACGTTTATCCTTACGTTCCTTATCGACTTTTTGGATGTCTTGTTCCAATTTACTGAGATTGGTATCCAAAACGACCCGGTTGATGAATCCATTCTTTTCTTTATCGGTAAGAAGTGTATTTTTCATGAAATCTCGGATATTCTTCTTCTTTTCTGTGACGATATCTGCATTCAGAGAAGCCCTCTTCTTGGTGGCTTCCTCCCTAACCTTATTCACAGTGAGAAGACCATTCTTGAAATTTTTGATAAGCTTGTTACCATTTTCACCCAGATTTTTACCAGTGACATAATCGATTACATTCTGTTCAGTAGCCTTCTTTGATTTTGAAACTGCGTTTATACGCTTCACCGAGTTTATCACCTGGTTAATATTCATACCTGATTTGAGATTTGTACGCAATTTGGTTTTGTTATTTTCGGAAATGTATGACATTTTTTTAATAGTATTTTCGAGTCTCTCTTGTTCGCGTGTTTGTTTTATAGTCGAAGCATTATTCTTTGCAGAGTTGAGTGTCTTATTTGGTGATTGATTGAAAAATCCAGTGATCATATTCTTATTTTCACCTGAAAGTCCCAAAGTGTTCATGTAGTTCATGAGTGATGCACGCTCACTGGAACGCTTTTCATTCTTTCGCTGTTCAATCAAGGACTTGGCATTCGCTTCGAATGACTCCAAATCCCCAGGTGTATTATCAAACTTCTTGAGTAGAGTGGTCTTATTTTCTTCTGTCAAATTCATAGGTTTCAAGAGTTCTTCAAGCTTCTTGCGATTCTCTACAATCTTTTCACTCGCACGAGTCTTTTTGAGTGCATTACCTCTTTGTTTCATGGCATCGAGATTCTTAAATGTATTGAAGTCAAACATGATAGTGTTACGATCCTTCACGTTGAGGTTGAGATTTTCATTTAAATATTTATAAAGTTCTTGTTTTTTACCTTCAAAGTTTTTGTTCATTTTATTTTTCTTTAGTTTTTCAACATTTTGTAAAAGAGTATTCAAAGAGATGTTTTGATTCTTGAACTTTTGTAAGAATCTATTTTTATTTTCTTGGTTCAAGTTCTTGATGACTTCTTCTAGTTTCCTGAGATCTTCTTTTTTCTTACCCCCAATGATCCCATTCAATTTATTCTTCAATTTTTGAATATTGTTCATCGTCTTGACGGTATTAAGCTCATCCGAGATGTTGATGTTTTTGTTGAGTGCCCGACGGGAAAGATTCTTCTTACCCTTACCGATGTACGCCTGATTGATCTTAGCATTGAGTGTTTTCAAGTTTTCCTTGTTAACATTGAACTTTAGGTTCATTTTATTTTCCTCGCGAGCCTTTCTGATGCGTTCAGTGAGACGATTCTTTTCACCCGAACTGTTTTGAATATTTTTAGCCTTTTTCCTATGAGACTCCATATTTTTGGGGTTCAGATTGAAATTTTTCATAATTGTTTCGATATCATTCTCTTTGAGTTTCAGATCCTCCGTCATGTATCGTCGCAAAGCAGTTTCTTTTTCTTTCTTGAAACTATTCGCAAGTGTGGATGCTCTATTTTTCACATTGATAGTAGTCATATTTTCAAAGAAATCCCAATTATTTAATATAGCTTCCCGGTTTTCCGGTTTGAGATTGTACTTGTTGAGAACCAATCCAACGTTATTCGCGTTTTCGCGACTCTTCCGACGGATGTAATCATCAATGTTTCCACTAATATTTTTTACTCTATTTTTTTTTGTAATTTTATTGTAAAATTGTTTTCGGTCGATAATCGGAACATTCTTTTCATCTAAAAGTTTGGTAAGTTCGAGTCTCTTTTTCTTGTCTAAAATGTCATTCACCATTAGACGACTCGCATTTAGACTAAGGTTACGACCGACAACTACTTGAATTTCTTGGTTGTTGAGACCCAAGCTTTTCATGTACTTGGAAATCTCTTCTTTCTTGAGACCCTTCTTAGCAGTTATGGTGGTCTCAATTTGGCTTTGAACATTCTTTAGATTTTTGAGTGTTTTTATGGCAGTCACTTTGTTCATCAATTCATTCTTCACATTAGCATTAATAATCTTATCAGAAAGGTTGTTTCTACCTTTATTGATCACACCCTTGACGACTGAATCAATCTTACGGTTCAATCCCATAATCTTTTCAGATGAATTTAATGTGTTTGTATTCGTGTTGAAATTGAACGCAACGTTATACCGCTTGGCTTCATCAATCTTGTTCGCGAGTGTGCGCTTTTTACTCGTGAGATGATCACCTTTTTCAGTCACTTCCTTGTTAATAGCAATCTTGATATTCGATAGGGAAATGTTAGAATTTTTGAAACGTTGAATAAACTTCGACTTATTGATATTGAGTGGCTGCAAGTATTGTTCCAATTCATCTAAATTTTTAGCTCGTTTTTCATTTTTAACTTTTTGTATTTCAGAATTGAATTCTTTACGAAGTTCGATAAGATTCACACCATTTAAATTTACTTGTTGAATGAAAGCATTCTTTTTATTTTGTGTTAAAACTGAATTTGCGTTCATGTATTTTTTCAACTCATTCCTTTTTGTAGTGAGTTGTTGAAGTTCTTTCATGTTTTTGGTATCCTTTTTAGTTTTACCCTCATTATTTATTTTGGTCTTAAGAGGGGTAAGTTTAGTGACATTATTGACTCTCTCAATATTCGTGGAAAAATTAACATTCAGTGACGTTGCCCTATTGGACAGCTTACTTTTACCCACACCGATGATCCTGACCTTCATGGCATTGACTTCGGAGTCATTCTTGAGTTTAAGAATATTAGATTGTATGTTGCTATTCAAGTTCATATTGGAGGCTATTTTTGATAAAGCCCGAACCTTTTCAGTAAATGTGCCCTTGACCTTCTCGTCACCCGCATTTCTAATCCGCTTTTCAAGAAGTGCTACACGATTAAGTGTAGTGAGTGTTGAGACGTTTATATTTACACCTAATTGTTTAGCGAGAGTAGTCAGTCGCTGTTTTTCAGTGTTCAGCGTTCTAGTATTTCTTTGATTCTTAAGTTTTTTAGCTTCTTCCACAAGTTTGCCAATGTTTTTGTTTCCGTTATTGAACTTACTCATGATTGTATTTTTATTCTGGGAATTCAGGTTTAGTGCATTGAGGTTTTTAACGAGACGAGTTCTCACATTTTCACTTTGTCCGCGAGACACTTCCTCCGCACGCGCTTTCGCGGCTCGTTTGAGTATGTTTATACTTTCACCCGCATTGAAACGTGTGAGGAAACTATTCTTGTTAGTTTGATTAATTTTCAAAGGTGTCAGATATGTGAGAAGGTTCTGCTTCACGAGAGATTTCTTTTCTTTGATTTTCTGTTCGACTAATTTTTCTGCGCGATTCTTCAACGAGTTTAAATTTGTCTTATTATCAATTAAATCTTCGAGACTCTTCTTATCATTATTTGAAAGTTTGACATTGACGACCATACCCATGAATTTCTTTTTCTGTGTATCAATGAAAGTATCACGCTTGGTCTCGTTTTCCTTTTTAGCCTCGTTGATGAGACTATTTATATTCGCACCTTCAGCTTTCGATCTTGACTTGAATGACAATTTACTCGCGTTGTTAATAAACGGGAGCGTCGCCAGGATTATATTCATCTTTTGTTCATTCGTCTTCATAACATTGTTCATTTCATCCGATTTGAGTTGCGCTTCAGCTTCTAACTGTCTCAAATTATCATTTATCATGCGATTGATAAGAGTCTGTCGATTCGCATTTGAGAGTGACATCTTACCAATCTTTGATATGAATTCACTCTCAAGTTCGCCATACTTTATGGCTTCATCTATGACACTTTGACGATTCACACCACCCACTCCCAACTTATTGAGAAATGGTTTCTCTCTTTTCAAACCAATCTTCTTGATTCGATTAGCCGCTATATCGAGTTTGATATTCGTCTCCACAATTGGTGCGTTTGGGACATTAGGAGCGTTTGGCACATTAGGTGCGTTTGGCACATTAGGAGCGTTTGGGACCTTGGGTGCGTTTGGGACATTAGGAGCGTTTGGCACATTAGGTGCGTTTGGCACATTAGGTGCGTTTGGGACCTTGGGTGCGTTTGGCACATTAGGTGCGTTTGGGACCTTGGGCACGTTAGGAGTGGGTAGAGGTCCTTGCCCCCCGGGGAATGGAACATTAGATCCTTTATTTTTGTAATATCCTAATCCCTGATTATCAGTTTTAAAAACGTAACCTTTTTTTTCACCGTTAAACTTTTTAGTTGAAATAAAATTCTTTTTATCAAAAAGTCCAACAAAAAATGATTTATTGGGTTTCTTAACTGCACTCACCTGACCGTTAAGAAATTTTGGTCTCTGACCTTTCATGAGAAGACCACCTTTAGGGAACTTTATTTGTGGAGTGGGAGTGGTGTTCTTGAAATTGTTGGCTACTATAGTGTTCTTGAAGTTATTCGTCTTCACTGTTGTGTTATTGAAATTGTTGGCTACTATAGTGTTCTTGAAGTTATTCGTCTTCACTGTTGTGTTATTGAAATTGTTGGCTACTATAGTGTTCTTGAAGTTATTCGTCTTCACTGTTGTGTTCTTGAAATTATTCCCCACTGCTGTGTTATTGAAATTATTCCCCACTGCTGTGTTATTGAACACTGCTGTGTTATTAAATTGTTCCTTCTTGACTGGGGGTGAATACTTTTTCCCAATCTTCACGGGTTCATGAACTTTCATGTATCTGAGACGCTTACCGATAGAATCAATCATTTGACTCTTCGTCATCTGCTCCATCTGTTTGATCCCAACTTTACGGGCAACCCGTTTAATTTCATCACGTTTCGACGAGGAATTGAATAGAATGTCGTAATCGACGGGTTTCAATGGGGATTTCTTATCTACGAGGTAAGTCTTATTAGAACTCATAATCAATGGGGGGAGGGGTAACTTTCCCGCCTTGATATCGTCATAGACTTGACATATTTGTTCTTTTGTCAATTTAATAGTGTGTCCTGTATTCATCTTAATGAGTTTTTTTAGGACATCGAGATCTACGTCGGGATCGCAAACCTCAATCATATATAGTAAACTGATAAAAAAAGTGTTATGTCGAATATCCAATAGTGTACAATTTTAACTTTTCTTCGTATTCCATATTGAAATCAAATACATTCGTATCTCTTACATTAATTTCTACGATTTCTATGGGTGTCGTATACGTCTCTCTATTTGTAAGAGCTGAACGAACGAGTGAATCTATGAATTGTTTGGGAGTATCTATATTTTCCTGGTACATTTTGTCCATGATAATCTTAATACACGTAACTTCGTGTGATTTTTTACCAAGAAATGGAACTAGAGGGTAATCTTCTTTTGTACCACCATCGATGTACGTTTTACCATCATGTGTCCCACACGCGAATATGAATGGTACAGCCATACTCATACACACAGCATCTATGACCTTCATGTTTGGGTGTGTATCACGGGAAAAATAAACAGTTTCCGCACTGTTTAGACAATAAGCTGATATGTATATTTTAGTCTCCAATTCTGCGAACGTTGGATCTCCGTTACATATATCCACCAACTTTTTACGAATTGGACCCATATCAACAAAACCAAATTTGTTAAAAAATGAGCCCAAGCGTATTTTAACAAAATTGGGGATATTTAATGAGAGTGATGTATCCAAAATTTCATCCATCGACATACCGACCGCCAAAAATAACGCTAAAATCGCACCCGCTGAAGATCCGGATATTTCCTTCACGTCCGCGAGTGAAGATTCACGAGCTTTTAGTGCTCCAATGAGTGAGAATATTCCCATAGATGCCGGACCAAGTACGAGATACTTCATCTTCTTACTTAGTAGAACTGAGGAAATTGGCGACGCAAAAGCGCGAAAACCACCGCGAAGACGATCGCGTGGGTCAATACCGCGGGGAGGCTGGTCTGACCGGAACGGAACACACCACCCGAGCCCGGGGGCAACGTGAGAAGGAGACCGGGGCTGAGGGCCAGGAAGAGTGCGGTAGTGACGAGCAGGTCGGTCTTGGTGAGCACGAGACCCATGGCCTTGGCGACGAGACTGAACACAAGGAAGAACACGAGTGCGTGGAAAAAAACAGCCATCTGGTTGGTTTTACCGTTCGCGAACTTGACGTTTTTGCCGGCGGTGGTCACGAGAACACCGGGGCTGAGCGCGAGAAAAAGGGCAGCGGGGATAGCGACTTTCTGGGACGTGATATCGGGAAACATTTAATATAGATGTATATATTTTTTCATGAAACATGTAAAGTGATAGAATGTGGCACCTCGCATCATTTCCCCATGGAGATGATTGTTATGTATGATTCGCCTGACATTCTTCCATATATGGGACAGGTGTTCATCGTACCATTCTGTATCTTCGTCCCGTTCGTTAGAATGGTCATGCTCCACGTAGCAAAATTCGACAAAGTCACAGAATTCCCCTGAGTGTTCAATTTGGGCATCATACAAGAGTGTTCGCATAGTATTCCACATGTGCCATAGTTCGTCTGAGTATTCGACTTCCCAGTCTTCGATATTCGGAGGAGTGTGATCGTCATCGATCCCGTCATCATCGCTGACATCGGGATCAAATCCATTTGAGGCTTCATATACGTATTGGCTCCAAACCATGATGCTTTACTTATCTTCTTTCTCGGGTGTTTCTTTTATACCTGTTAATGAAATAGATGTAGATTCTTTGGTTTTAAGTCCATCTTTAATGGCATTTAGGGCTCCTTCGACCTTTGTTTCGTCTCCACCGAAAAATGTCATGAGTCCATCTTTTATAGCATCCTTGTTCATACCTGACTTCCTGACGGATTTACGGATGCTAATTTTACCTTTCCTGAGATTAATGGTATCGATACCCTGTTCGACCATATGCTTTTTTACGTTTTCCTTGAGACGTTTCTCTTCCTGACTAAGGATTTTGATGTCAGATTTCGCTTCAGCTAATTGTTTTGTGAGCTCTACCAGTTTAGATACATTCTCGGAGAGATCAGGTGCAACGGTTGTCATATTAATTACATACTAATTGGATCAAATCTTTAAGCGCAGAGACCACGCTGCATGAGATCGGGGACGATGGTGGAATTGTTCCACACGAAAGGTTCCTTGGGGTTAGGGGGATCCTTGCGAATCTGTTGGTTCGCGTTGCGGAGGGCACCACCAACAGTCTCAGGAAAGCCGATCTGCTTGCGGGGCTCGAGGAAGTTCTGTCCCGCAAGGATGTCTTCTGGGGCAAACTGTCCAAAGTCCTCGGCTGACGCAACTTCGCGGGGGAGGAGAGACGACGCAAGACCGGTACCCTTGTTCATACCACCGCAGATGGTATCAGACCGACCCGCGGAGGGGCCGGCTGATGGACCCGCGGAAGGACCCATACCGAAAGGTGCATATTGACGCTCGATGATGGTGTATCCTGACTTGTTGTTCATGGAAAAGAGGAGGAAGATCAAAGCAGCGACGGCGACCAACATGAGGAGGTTCTGTTTACGACCCTTCATTATGTTTTATATATGTATAACAATTTTTTTATTGGTCATCCTCGTCGACAAAGGCATATTCTTCTGGGTAAGTATCAATCACGGGATCATCATGAACCTTGACCTGGACAATATTCCATGTGGAACCGAAAGCCTTTTTGGCAAACCAAAGTCCAGCAAATTCGAGGATGACATCACATGTTTTACTGGGCTGGACACCCCCAAAATCGATGAGTTCCTGCTGTGCATTGAATACCTTGGTAACATCAAGGTGATCACCAGTCACCTGACCATCCTTTAGGCTGGGGGTGTATGCCCCCTTGATGACACCTTCTGAGAGTTGCTTACCGAACCAAGTATCACAATTTTCATGAGCCGCCTCGAGATTTTGGGTATCAAGATCCTCAATCTTCTTTGCGTTGGCATCAGTCATGATATCTATCACCACTTCTCCTGACACATCGACAATCTTGACATTGTTCAACTGGACAAAACACTTGCGCTTCTCATCATTGAGAGCCTTCACAAAGTAGAGACCATCATCACCTTTGGCGGGGGAGTTGTAGATCATTTTATATGTCTAATGCGTTTCATTTCTTTAACCCAACAAATGGTATCTCTGCAGCCTTGTTAAGTAATGTCTTGGGTACCCATTGATTTCTCCTGGGGTTATACCCGTAGAGTGTCTTGGAGATGTTCATATTCTTTGGGAGGGACTTGGCATTTTCTGGGCGCAATGGAAATTCATTTTTCACATATGCTGAGTTATTGACAGTCTTCCATTTGAGATTCTTCAGGTTAAAGCGTTGATTTCCTGAAGATTTCCTATATCCCTCTACGTTAGTATTTTTCACTACGGGTTTGAGACCATGTACGATCTGTTTGGATAGTTTATCACCGGAGGGTTGGGTCGTAAAGTTTTTGTACTTGTAGGGGTCAATTTTCGAAGCTTTGCTGATAGAAATATTGGTGGGTTTGTTGGCTATCTTCTTCTTTGTAATGATCTTGGGAGCTATTCTCTTGAAGACTTCATCTATAGAATTAGAAGCCTTGATACGTTTATCAAATAGTTGTGACAGTTTAACAAGTCTCTGACGATCCGTTTCTTTCTTTTCTGGGCGAAGACGTAATTTATCCATCAAATAAATATCCTCGATGAGAAACTCTTTACTCGCGACAAAGAGTCGTTTATCGTTGATTAATTTACCTGTAATTACATCACGGTATGTAACACCTCTTTTTTTTGTAAGTGCCACTTCATACCCAAACTCTTTAGGGCGCATGAAAGGAATGTCGAGAATACCACCCATATTGAAATCCTCAATCTTCCCACTCTTTGGAGAGAAAATACGAATATTCAGGTCAAGTGCAAAAAGTTCCACATCGATGAAGATATCACCCTTACTTGACTTGTTGTTATTGGAAGTCTTCTTTTTCTTGATCAATGTGTATCTGCGTGTAACGTATGGGCCAGTCTGTTTGAACCCTATACCTAAAAACTTGAACAGTTTGGAATGTGTCTTTTGCATCAGCGTGATTCTCTTCTTAATGCGTAAATTGAGACGCTTAGCCAATTCTCCCATTTTATTCCATAACATGAGTTTTACTGCTTGAAGTTTTCCATAATATTTATCATTCATTGGAATCCTAGGTACAAACTTTGCATCGATATCACTCGTAATGATTCGATCCTTGAATTCTACATACAAGTTGAATGCCTCTCCACCACTCACGATGAGATCACCCGAGGAATTCAAGAACTGTGTGATTTCACCAATTGTGTCCAATATGATATCACGAATGGAATCAGTCACGAACACGTACATAATCTTTTCAAAATTTTTGTCAGTGTGGGTACTTTTGACTCGAGCCCGGAACTTACCAAAGTCTCTAGGTAAGTTTCGATCGTAGTACTTTTTCAATTTGGCATCCTTGAAAAATAAATTTTCATTCATGAATTTTTCAATTGCAACTTTTGAATAAATTTGGTCATCCATTATTATATCGTGATATAATAAAATGGTGTGCAACGTCATCGAGGAATGTCGATGCTATTCATACACAGGTGAAAAAGAACAGTTTTGTGGTGCGAGGAAAGGACCATATGTTCTACCATGCCCAACTGATTGCTGTGCGGGTGGTTGCCCTGACGATGGGTCTAGACAACCATTTAGGTTCATAGATAAACCTGATTTTGTCACATTGAACAACAGAAGATTTGTCTTTTTAATATGGCTATTTGTTACCACCGCGAGTATATACTACTTTAGGAACTTAAAGATTACATCGGTAAGAAAGATATAATGTCTCTTGAAACCATTCAAACCGAACTTGCTGCCCTCCGTACCGATGTTAAGAACTTGACGAAGATTATTCGCAAGATCAAGAGCACCCAGGAAGACCCCGATGGTGAGAAGGCTAAGGCTCGCGCTGCCAACAACGGCTTCAACCGCAAGCAAGATGTGACGCCTAAGTTGCGTGCGTTTCTCGAACTTCCCACCGAAGAACTCATCTCCCGCTCGGAAGTGACCAAGTTCATTAACAAGTACATCACCGAGAAGGGTCTTAAACACCCCGACAACGGTCGCCAAATCGTACTCGACGACAAGCTTCGCGACCTACTCGCACCCCCCGCCGACGTTGTGGTGACCTACCTTAATTTGCAGAAGTACCTCTCTCCTCACTATATCAAGAAGGAGGCTGAGAAGGCTTAAAAGATAAACACATAACATATATAACATAGTATGGTGACTTTCCTCACAAAGGAAAGAGCTGAACAACTTGTTGGTACAAAGATCAAAAACCTTGATTTGTACCAAAGAGCTTTTACGCATAAATCTGCTCTCAAAGAGTACGAACAATTTACAGAGTCTTTTGAAACACTCGAATTTATTGGTGACTCGGTCCTCGGGTTTGTCATCACTAAGTTTTTGTTTGATCGGTACGAAAGTCGCCAAGAAGGGTTCCTCACGAAAGCTCGTACAAAACTCGTTCGTGGTGAAACTCTCGCTAAGATTGCGAGTGTTCTTAAACTCAATGAACTCGTCATCATGGATGAAAAAGGAATGCGCAACAACTGGAATGAGAATCCCAAGATTTTAGAGGATGTCTTTGAAGCCCTGATTGGGGCTCTATACATGGATATCGGTCTTCTCCACGCTAAGGAATTCGTACTCAGAATTTTTCAAGACCCCGCATTTGTGGATATGAATTCTATCATGGTGGATGATAACTTCAAGGACAAATTAATGCGACACTGTCAGGTTCAAAATTGGCAACTTCCCGACTACAGGGTTGCTGCGCATCATGAAGGTCTCTTCTATATCGACATCTACATCAATAACGGCTTTGTTGCCAGGGGTGTGGCTAAGAGTAAGAAACAGGCGGAGCAAAATGCAGCCCAGACCTATTTTAGCGTT
>Ga0222646_100297_pt1 | contig 15166 bp, 15 predicted proteins | sample AntAcemetagen293_FD_179819 | JGI IMG/M metagenome (GOLD analysis project Ga0222646, IMG submission 179819) | Saline water microbial communities from Ace Lake, Antarctica - #293 | ecosystem: Environmental > Aquatic > Non-marine Saline and Alkaline > Saline | place: Antarctica: Ace Lake | collected... | reverse complement strand
CGGACACCAGTTCCGGCGTTGAGGCTACTGACTTTGGTGCAGCAACGGGCCTCGCGGGCGATACAGTCACCGCAGCGCCCGCTTGGCTTACCGCAGGTGTCGCTGCGTCTGGCGCCGCATCAGGGATAGCCGTGGGCTCCGGTGTTAGTGAAGTGTCGAGTGCTCTCGCTGCCATGTCAGCAGGTGGTACGTCTCGTGCAGGGTCTCCCACTGCGGCGTCGTTACGTGCAGGAGTGACGGGGGCACTTGCGACGGGCGCGGCGATGTCGATGTTAGCGGCATCCGGCTGACTAGCATCAGGGCTGTTTCCAGCAGGTGCGGGGGTAGGCGATCCGACATCTCCGGTCTCCTCAAGAGGGGTTACAGCCGCATCAGGTGCGGCAAGGTCAGCAGTTGGCGCTGCGCGCTGTGCATCCACGTACTGCTTGACGGCGGTGGCTGCTTTCGGTGTTGCCTTCACTACGCGCGGGTTCACTGAATACGCCTCAAGCGCATCTAAAATAGCAGGATCGCCCGGCGTCATGGCGGCGATCTTTTTGCGCACGTTTGCGCCTTTGCGAACGCCGAGACTGTCGGCCAATGCGTTGCTGTCGACAGCAGCGTCCGCGAGAGGTGTATTGACCACTGCAGTGGGCGTGTCGAGTGTGGCGGTAGGCGCTGCAACGGTAGGCTCAATGTCAACGGTAGGCTCAATGTCAACGTCGGGCATGTCGCCCGTGACCTCGGCCATAATCTCGGCAGTGATGGGTGCCCGCTCGCCTGGTGTTGTGGTGATGGCGTCGCCGGCAGCGTCTGCCATAGGGTCCGCGGTTGAGTCCGCTGTGGGTGCATCTGCGACGTCGCGCGCGATCTTGTCGTTGACGGCTCCGCGAATGGGCGCACCGGCACCACCGAAACCTGCACCGAGGAAACCTGCACCGATTGCCGCTTCTTTGTACTCCGCGATTGCTTCGTCGTTGTCGAGGGGCATACCGGCTTGAAGACGCTCAAGAACTTGCTGTCCTACCTCCGTCGGTATTTCGGAGGCTGCACCTTGCGTCGCACCGATACCGACACGCGAAAATATGTTCTTGCCTGACTTCGCCAGCGGCCCGATCAGCAGTTTGTCGCCAATGGAGTTTAATGCAGCCTGTCCGCCAGCTGTCATAAAGGCTTTCCATAGGTCTACTTCGGGGAGGCGGCCAGCGGCAACTTCCGCGCGTTGCCGTTCTACGTTTCGCCCTGTGAATAGAGGTACGGCTGTGGCCCACCCAGCGGCAAGCCCCGCAACGGGCCCCGCTGTAAGACCAACCCCGACTGTTGCGCCGATTGTCGCGCCCATTTCAGGAAGGGTCTGACCTGCAGTTTCTCCGAGGGCCGTCAAGAAACCGCCAACGCCTTCTGCGTCTGAAAACGACGTAGGTGCAGGCATGTTTACGTTTTCACGTATCTGCTCTGCCCGCGCATCGCCCTGCATATCAGCACCGAACCCTGCGAGCCCTGCGATCCCTGTGGCCTGCCCGAGTGACTCGGCCGCAACACCAAGAGAGTTGAACGCTGCTGTCTTCCCACGATCAATACCGCGCCCCAGTGCAGTGCCGTCCGCTACCGGCATTGGGCGGCCGTTCACGGCTTCGTAGTCTGCCGCAATCACAGCGTCGCGTTGCTGGATCATAGCCGTGGCGCGCGCCGTCTCTGTGGGTGTAGGTGTGTCGCCCGATATGAGCACGTCGTACGTCTGGCCGGTGCTTTTACTCGTAATAGAGAGATTGCCCATAGGTAATTCCAGTACGTTTTATTGTTGATCGGACGCGTTAATTTGGCGGGTATCGGTTTGGCCCGTAGCCGCAGTGGGCGTAGCGATACCTTGGCTGTTATACACTTGGTTTATCTGGGACTCAAGGATAGCGATGTTGTCATCTGCACGCTGGCGATCGGTGTAAAACGGATCGTCCAGAGCCTCCAGTCCTAGCATAGTGCCCACACGACCGCGTTTTGGCGGCGGCGGAACATTCAAGGCGACCATACGTGCCTCCTCCAGTGCGTTTGTTAGCGGCGTCAGCGCCCCGATAGGGATACGACGCGCTGACGCAGCGCCACGACTGCGAGCCGCAGCGGCCTGCATCGCTGCCATAGTGAACTGATCCTCACGGTTCTGCTCGTAGCGGCGTCGGTCTTCACCCATACTTGCAATACCCATAGCCTCGGCTTTGAGCGCGTCTTTAGCAGCGTTGTACGATCCAAGGCCCGCGCTCACTGCATCTCCGGTGCCTGCAAAACCAGGCTTTGTTGACCCGAGCATACCGGCACCGATCTCGGCGAGCATAAGCCACTTGGCTTGTTTCTGGTCGGCTTTGTTCTCGGTCAACGCGTCAGCGAGCAACGTGTCGTATGAGGACATCTCCTTGGACGAGCTGTTCGCCGCTTTTGCAGCAATACCCGCTATGCCGCCACCGCCGTTACCGCCCGACTGCACTGCTGTGCGACTCGGGCCTGGCTGTGTGGCTGCAGGCGTAGACGTAGACGTAGACGTAGACGTAGGCGCAGGCGCAGGCGGAAGCAAATCCCCGGGGAGTGTACCGTCAGCCAGCGGTTCGACACTAGCATTATCAGGTAAACTCGGGGCGCCGCCGTTCGCAGCGATCGCCGCGTTTAGCTGGGCCACTTCGCGCTGTCGATCGGCGTCCCGACCGGCACTGTTTTGGGAGTATTCGTCGGTTACAGCGTTGAGGTCGTCCGCATTTCTGTTAAAAAAAGCACCTACCCCAGGGGCGCCAAGCGACGATACCGTATCCCCGATACTGTCTTGTACACGCGCACCGAAACCACGAAATGCGCCTGTAAAACCCTCTGCTGCGTTCAGCGCAAACTCGCCAAGGCCGCCACTTCCCGCGGCGCGTCGCTCCGCCTCGAGCCGGGTGAGGTCCATAGACCCGTAGTCTTTCGGCGCACCGGCAACCGGTGGTTCGTATTCCCGGTTTTGACGGCGCATAGACGCTCCGCGCGGTCCGTTGCCCGCATCCGGGCCCGGACCCGCAATTACCTCTGGGCGGTTTTGTCGGCGTATAGACGCTCCGCGTGGTGCGGGACCGGTGTCCTGTTCTGGCGTGCGCATAGCATCGAACCGATCGGAGAGCTGCCCGCGCACGCTAGCGATACCGCCTTGGATATTGTCTTTTGCGCCGTCTATGCGGGTACGCATCGCATCTACGCTATCTCGTCCGTCACTCACTACGCCGCGACCTGCGGCTAACGCATCGCGCGCGCTATCCCCTACATAGTCAGCACGCTCACGCAGGCCGTTAAAGTCCGCAGGGCTGCGCGCAGGAGAAGGCTCTTGCATAGCGATACCGCGCGAGAACGCACCCGCCATACTTATGTCGCCTGTACCAGGGCGCTGCTGCGGGCGTTGGATGATATTCGCTTCGGCTGTCGCTGCAGCTGCAGCATCACGGTCAGCTGCGAGCGCGTCCTCGGCTGGGAACCGACCTCCGCTGGCTTCCTCATACGACGGGTTAACCCCGGACCCCAAAGCAGGAGAGAGTTGGACCGGCGGTTGAAGGCGTGCACGTACGGCGTTGGCAATGTCTGGCGGTGCTGTCTGCCCACTTCGAGACTCGCGCACTGTGTTGTTATCAAGCAGTTCGTACATGACACCGTTAAGCATAGTGCCGCGCGGTGCACGGTTTGTACCTGCTGTGGCGAGGTCGTTCAATGCAGCATCAAGTCCGCGAGCAACCCCGCTGTCGCGTGCTGGGCCAGGACCGCGTGGCGACGACGCCGGTGGTGCCGCAGGGCGTTGCGGGGCCGCAAGCGAGTCAAGCCCGATGGTTGGAGTTGGCATACGCACGTCGATAGTTTCCATAACAGGAACGTCAAGTTGATCGACGCCTTGGAACGCGTTGCGGCCGTTGACCGCGCCGCCCTCGGCCATACGGATCGGCTCTTGTCGACCGCCCGTGTTGTCCTGCACCGTGCGAGGGTCGAACGAGCCGTTGTCAGCGGAGTTTTGAGCGCGAGGGTTTAACGCCTGCGACATAGCCCCGATACCGCCAACACCCGCACCCTGAACGACATCTTGCGCTACAGTGCTGGTGTCCTGCGCGCTTGCGCTGCGCATAGCTTCTTTCTCCTGCTCACCGACTTCGGCGAGCCGCGCGTGCACCATGAACGCGGGCGCGGACCCTGTGGGGTTCTGCGCCTCGGCGAGAAGTTGGTCTTTAGACATGTTTTTAAGCATGTCCTGCATCTTGAAGATGTTAATAGCCATTACGTGAACGCCTTATATAGACCAACTGCGCTTAGACCCGCACCGGCAGCTTGCTGGAGCGCGCTAGGACCAGGAGTGGTTCCGACCGTGTTTGATGTGCCCGTGGGGGCGATAGGCTGGGCGTTGAGGATATTGGTCATGCCGCCGACTTGGTTCTTGGTGAAGTCGCGTTGCTCGACGTAATCCGCATACTGTTGATCGTTAAGCGCCTGCTGCTCTGCGGTCATAGCGCCACCGACGCCGTCCATAAGCTGCGCGTTTTGGATTTGACCCTGACGCTCCAGCTGACCGAGGTCTGTGAGACCCCCCGCAAGCTGCGCTCCGGTTTGCAGCGCGGCAAGTCCTTGGCCCGCACCGAACTGATTTTCGGCAGCGCGACCTGTTTGCGTACGTGCCTGCTCGCCGGCCATGGCCCGTGCGGTGTCGAGCTGGGCGGCCCGGTCGCCTTGGAACATACCCTGCGCATTTACAAACGCATCTTGCGATCCTTGCGCCTGGATGTCTCCGAGGTTCCGCATCAAATCTTCTTCGGCCATACCCTGCACAACACCTTGTCGCGATCCGCCAAACGCGCCTGCATTTACGGCGGCGGCGTCGCGGCCACCCTGCATCATCTGGAAATCGCGATACGCCGCATCCTTGTTCCGGTCCGTTACTTCTTGCTGATACGGTGACATATACTGCTGGGCTTCGGACGCATTGAACTGACGTGCTGGGTCGAACCCGAAGTCCGAGAACTGTGACGGGTCGTAATTACCGAGGTCAGCCGCAGTTCCCATGCCTTGCGACACGAAGTCTGTAGCTTCGCCGATACCGGAGATACCCTGCCCTGCGATGTCACGGATCATATCGCGCGACCCCAGCGTATCAGCACCAGGGCCCGCTACGCGTTCTCCGTCGTATTTCTGATACTCCGTGCCGTAAGCGGCCTCGGCCTGCGCTAAGTTGCGCTCAAAGTACGGCGCCGCCCATTCGGGCAGTTTGTTCTCCGTGTCCGATGTTGTGTTGTACGTCGTGTTACCCGGCATCTTCTATCTCCAGTTTGTAGGACACGTCCCCGATAGACCATCCATGCAGCGCCAGTGCTTTAGACCACCCACGGCGTCCAGACCCTTCGATGTGGTCACATTTATTCTCTCGAGCATACGCGCGAAGTTCGTGCATGTATGCACCTATAACGTCCATGAGTCTACCGCCGCCCGCCCACTCGACAATAAGCCCTCGACGTAGGGGATACTGTACAACGCGTGTGGATATAACGAGCACGATCTTCTCGTCCATCACTGCGATCCACAGCGTGTGAAACCCACGTAGCGCGTCCTCCCGTACACTTTCTACCGAGAACCGCCCTGCGGACTTACGAACCGCTTCGGTTATGAACGGCATTACTTCCGCCCACACACAATCCACAAACGCGGGCGGCACTGGGGTTATGCGCGGCTCGGTCATGCGCTAGGGTCCATGGCGTTTTCACGAGGCCGCCCTGCTTGTGCCATCTCACGAAGCCGGTCCAGCGTCGCGATGCCTTTATCGTGATCTCCGTCGCCCAAGCCCTCTACGACTTCAACTGGCAAGATGTACTCGCCGTTTGACAGCTTGTACGGTTTGTTGCCCATCTTCGCGTCGACGCTATCGCTTTTGCCGGTGCCCGGTCCTTTGACCTCGCCTCCGTCGTCACGATCTTCGCCGTCAGAAGCGCGCGAGCCCACTGCAGTTACGAGTTTCTGCAGTTCGTCCTTGCCGTAAGTCTCCACAAACAGAGCGAGTGCGATGGCGGCTTCCTGTCCAGTTAGCGCACCGGTGACGGCCATAACCGCACTGTCCACCACTTCGTTGCCGCTGGCGCTAGGCTCTACTTCGCCGCCCTCGGCCATCGCTACCGGCTTATCGAACTTCGACCCTGGCAGTACCCGGCTAACGTGTTCTGACGGCGTATTGCGGTATGCCACCAACTCCTCGTATGAGGGGCGGCTCGCATACTTAGCGGACATCGGGTCAGATGAGTCGTAGTTGGGGTTTAGCGGTTGCACAAACGACCCCGCGTTTGCCGCTGACGACATAGCACTCATAGCTGGTTCTGCAGGTGTTGAACTGCCCCCACCACTACCCGACCGGTTTCTGCTGGAGTTGTTTCGTGACGAGTTGTTTCCAGTGTGCAGCGAGCTGATACCGCCGCTCGGGCGACCCTGCGGACGCGGGCTGCTGCTCATCGGTCCTGTATTCACGTTGTTGGTGCTTCGCTGCGATCCAGAAAACGCACTGGATATGCTGTCACGGATGTTTCGTCCTACGGACTCGATCCCCTCCGCGGCGCGTGTTAGTCTGCCCATGGCTAAACTCCTACTCATGTTGTTGTCGCCACGATACACGTATCGGTGCGTATTATCTAGGCTACAATCGCTCGATCGCTCATACGGCGCCAGTTGGTTCCGTCGGCCGATGCGTGAGTCGATCCGCCCGTTTCATCAGTAACGTATATCATGGACCCCGCGGTCGCTGCAGATGGCAGGGTTGCCACTGTGTAGCTCGCGGATACCACAGGTCCACCGAGCACCGCTATAGTCTGGGTGGTCGATCCGTACGTCAGTGTCAGCTCTTTGGTAACGTCGTCCCACACAACTAACACCGACTCGCCCGGTTGCCCGCTTGACGACAGAGATAACGTCGTCACACGTTCTGCGCCAGGACTCTGCATCTGCGTGGTGTACACCGAGAACGCACGTGTAACTTCGGCCATATAGCGACGGGAATACACTCCCGGGGGGACGGGGAACAGCGGGACTGTGAGATTACGCGCCATTAGCGGCCCCCATCGGTGCGGAGTTCCACACGCGGCGTACCGATGCGCCACTGCACCCCCGCCATGTATGACTCGATGCGGATCGACAGAGCGCGACCTCGCAGTCTCGTATACAGCTGGTTGGTGTAGCGCTCGAGCGGTTGCGCCGATGATCCGGTTACTGTGTCCACGTCGTCTCCATATGACCCCCCGCCAGGATACTGCAGGGCTTTTGCGGTAAACACGACCTTCGGTGCCGGCGCCGTCGAGTTACGGAATGTGAGGTCCGGTATGATCCGGCGCGCAAAAGAGAATTTGTCGCCCGAGCCGATCTCAAACTGACTTGACTCCACCCACGCGTTCAGACCGATAGGCGGATTATATTCCCCATCATCAAGCCCGAACTCATGAGAGTACACGTACCCATCGAGCGCGGCGGCCAGCGGATAAGCGTGCACCGACCGGTCTATCCAGGCAGTGCGCGTCAGCCCGCCGTAGTGCCAGATATCCTGCGCATAGTCATACACGACGTACCGGTCGACGTTGTCGCTGTCAGCCGATGGGTAGAACCACCACACTTCGCTGTCTGACGCATTGGTGCCGGACACGACCTTGGCCGCCTGGTCGTAGTTGAAGTTGCCAAACACATACTCGTCAACGCTGCACGGGAGGGTCTCGACGATACCGTCGAACTTATAGAACAGCCCGTCGCCCATCCAATACACAACGTCTTGCACCGCAATAGCGGCGTTGCCAGACACGACCGACGTGCTGACAGATATCTCCGTGGTGCCAAAGGTGAACGGTGCCCCGATAAACTGCATCGTGTACGCCGCCGAGTCCGTGAGGATGAACACCTGCTGCCGGGTCTGCACTGCGGTTATAATCGCACTGCCAGAGTCCAAGCGCAGCGCGCCCGCCGTGTTGGTTTCGGTGGTGTTCCACTCGGTGAGGCTTTCGGTCGAGGAGAACCGGATAATCATCGGGTCTTGCACCCCGCCACCACTCTCGGGCGTACACCCAAACGCAATAACGTGCCGGTCTTTTTCAGACACCAGCATGAGTGTGGCCTTAGTGGGCGCGGAGTTCGATCCCGCCAAATCCTCTAACGCTACGGCGCGCGACCCAGTGCCGCCCGACTTGTCCCAGTAATATATCCCCCCGTCACGTACGCACGACAGGAGGTCTTCGCCCCAGTTGTCCATCGACCACAAGCGCAGTATAGCGCCAGACACCGACGTATCCGCAGGGCCGCCCCACGCGTTCTCGCCCCAAGCACCGGCCCCCCAGCCCGTGCCGACGATAGATGTGTCTAGTCCGACGGCGATCTGATATGCCGCTATAGTAGATGACCCGCCATCGCCAGAGTCAGCAGCGCTCGCCACGGCCGACACACTGACAGTAAACGTGTTTGCGTCTGACACGGACACGACTTGGTATTCTGCGTTGAGCACCGAGGACGTTATGTTACCGCCAAGGCCGGCAGCGCCCGAGAACCGGACGAAGTCGTTTTGTGCGGCTCCGTGACTTGCCTCGGATACGGTGATTAGCGGCGATCCGTCGGTTGCAGAGAACGTCGCGTCTCCTGCATCTGTGGTCAGCCGGATCGCCGTGACGTCAAACGGTACACCACCAGCAATCACGTACTGCTTGAGATGCGTGCCGGCACCTACGTGGATACTGTTATCCAGCGGCGACCATGCTTTTAGAAGCCGGCACGAGCCGAGCATCGGAGACCCGGAATACCGGGCCCAGCCGCCGACGGTTTCTGGATACCCGCGCCTGAACCGGACCAAGTTGCAGTCGTACCACCCACCCGTGTTGGTATAGTCCGTGGTCTCTCGGTTTATACCGGGCCTGAATTGTAGTTTCTGTAAAGGCATTATCCCACCGCTCCAAAAAGAGTGCCGTTATTTGTGACGAATTGTGGTCCGCCGGTGATGGATAGACCGCCCGCACCGCCGCCACGGCTACCTCCGCCACTACTTGTGCCTCCAGAGTTTGCCCAGCCACCGCCACCAGCACCTGCTGATTGGTACGGCCCATCGTCGCCGATCGTCCCGGGGGAGTTAGTGTATGGATATCCGTTGCGTCCGCCGCCTTGGTTATAAGCCCCGCCGTAGCCGCCAGGGTTATCCGCCCCGTTACCCGTGGGTATGCGCGCGTTGACACCGTTACCGAGAAGCACGCGACCGCCGCCGCCACCGCCCGAGACACTGTCCGTACCGCTATTCTGGTTCCGTCCGCCGCCGGACCCGCCGCATTGACCGCCAACGCCGCCGGTGTTGTTTTCGTTGCCGGGGGAATTGCCTCCAGCCGCACCGACTGCACCGCCCGCACCGCCGCCGCCGCCGCCGTTACTTGAACCGCCGATACCGCCTCCAGCACCGCCGCCGCCGCCTGATGATCCATCGCTTGAGCTTAGACCGCCGCCGCCGCCACCACCGCCCCCTGCGATGAACGCACCGGAGTTGTTTGTGATGCTCGTGGTGGAGTTAAAAAGCTGCACGCCAGGTCCGCCAGGAAGTCCGGCTTGACCTACACCGGCGCCGCCGTTGCCACCCCGCCCGATGATATACCCGCTGTTGAATATACGCACGGCCGCAGTCATGCTTGCAGGGACGATAAGTCCCCCCACGCTTGTGTCATCTGACCAGACGTAGACGCCGGAATTGATTGTCACGTTTACCGGACCGTTTCCATCCCACCCAGCCTCCGTGGCCAGGTCAGCAATGTTGGCCTCTTTGGTGTCTGAACTAATCGTTACGAAAATGAGCTTTACGGCATCGTAGAAGTCACCAAGCCGTATCAGTCCAGACGTAGGCACGTCTGTGTTGTTCGTTGTGGTAAGCGCGCCTCGGTAATACTCGGACAGGCTGATAGGGTTAGACCCCCCAAATTCAGTCTGGAGGGCCGCAAACGTGAGTTGACCGGATGATGGTAGTGCCATGTCGTGACCCCCCTTTACGTAATCGCAGTGTCGAACGCTGTGATGTCAGATAGCGTCTCAAGCGCACCGGCTACAGACAACCTAAGAACAACCGTAGACCCCTGCTTAATGCGGATAAATGACGCGTCGGCCTCAACGGTCCAGCCGTCGCCTAAGTTGAGTGTCGGGACCGTGACCGCACCTGCAAAAGCCGCGGCTCCTGTAAACGACGGGTTGTCAATTGGTGCTTTTAGATTGGTCGCCGTGACTCCGGCAGTAAGTTGCGCTTGGATAGCAGACGTAACTCCCGCCATGAAGTTCAACTCTACAGTTGTCGGTGTGGCACCTTCCAGCTTATTCAGTTCAGCTGCGCTTGCCGATACCCCGAGGGATGCCAACGCGGCTGCGGGGGTCTTCAACGTCCACGTGGACCCGTCCCCGACGATGAAGTTGTTGTTCGTGACTGCGAGACCGTTAATCGCGGCCAGCTTGTCGTACGTACCGCCGGCACGGATGAACCGAGACGTGAGGTCTGCGACTGACCCTGCCCCGCCGCCGCCGTCTGTGTAGATAATGGCCGACGCGCCTGGAGGTACGGTGACATTGCTTCCCGATCCTTGCGTGAACACCGCAGCTACGCTGGTGGCGTTGAATACCTCATACACTTTTTGCGCATCGTCCGGTGCGATCGTGACGGTGTTCGTGCCAGACGGGCTGCCGCCGAGTACGAGAACACGATAGTTGCCCTCGGATAGCGTGCCGTTGCTGGTTGTGATTGTGGTGGCCGTCCCGGTCAGTGTGATTGCACCGACTCCCGACATCGCACGGTCAACCATATCGAACACTGTGTTTGCCACAGTCCCCCAGGCGCCGCTGCTCTCACCGTTGCCCGGCTTAGACAGGCCGTTGTTTAGCGTGTATGTTGTTGGCATGTCGCGTCCTTATAAGATTGTTTCGGTCCATACGTCAGTGTGCAGGGTTGTTTCGGTCCATACGTCAGTCACGCCTGGTGTTACGTTAGTGTACACATCTACCTGCGATGACGCAACATCGACCCACCCAGGACGTAGCTTCTCCGCGAGGACGAATGTGGCGAACGATCCGGTGACGAGTGTGATTATAGATACGGTAGGTGATGCAGTTGTTACGCTCGACGTTGCTGCTAGTGTCGCACGTCTACGTTTTCTGACGATCCCTGCGGCAGTTACAGTTGACACACCTGCAGTTACTGCGGCGCGGTTACGTGTTACGCGACGTGCGTTAGTGGCGGCGGACGATGCCGCAACCGCTGCCGACCTGTTTCGCGTCACATACCCGGCGCCCGTTACCGTCGATACGGCTTCGATATCTGCGCCCCTTCCGCGACTTACTAGCGCCTCACCCGAGACCGTAGATGCGCCGCCTATAGCGCCGTCTCGAGCGTAGGATACACGGACGTTATTCGAGATAGATGATGCACTGGATATAGCCGACGACCGGTTTCGCGTTACTTGGGATGTAGCGGCGACGGTCGACGCAGTCCCGATGACTCCCGACCTGTTGCGAACGACCCGCGGCACCGCTGTTACACCCGACGCCGTTATTATGGACGCGCTCCGAGTCGACGTTAGTAGCCTGTCTGCAGTTGCAGTTGACACACCTGCAATCGACGCTGTCCTTGTCGGTGCCGCGTACGACTCGTCCCCCATCGCGCGGCTGTTCGCGTCGAGCAGGTTGCTGCCGCTTTGGTCTTGCAGTGTGTTAACCATAGAGGCGCTCCTTCGTGGTGTTAGTAGTGTCCCGGGTCTTGACTGTTGAGGAACCCGCCCATTAAATCCGCTAACTCACGCTTGGATGGGTCAGGACTGTTCTTTAGGCGGCGCAGTCTCGTTGTTGTCTGAAACTCACGCGGAAACTCGCAAAACAAAATCGTGCATACGGTCCAGTTGTGTAACGTGTTGATTACTACAAACGCTGCAACCGGCAAAGCGATAACATACCGCCGCCCGCCGACATCCCACTCGTTGCGTGCCAGCCAATAAACTCCGCTGTACAGGATGAACACTGGAAGGACTACAAGGGCTAACGATAGGAAGACACATAGGCGTTTGAAACCTATGACACGGGTTTCTGAATAGTTGCTGTTCATACCATTAAACCTTACGAATAATAAGGTCTGAATATACATTTGTAGATCCAAAGTCGTTAGCATAGCCGAAACCAGTTGTCGCTTTCGTAGATGAACACCTATGGACAAGTTCAATAGTAGTAGTTGCCGCAAGAGAAATTTTGCCTTTAATGTTCGAAAGTGCGTTATTGAAAAGGTTTGTATTACTGGTGGCATTAACCCCTACAATCAAAACAGATGAGTCGCTTGTGTCTCTAATTTGGGTAAGGTGGTTAGCAACCAGATTTGCCGTTGCATACCCTTCAATTAAATAAGTACCAGCGGGAAGGGTAATTTCATTTGAAGAAAGAGAAGCCCCTGAAATGCTGTTGTAAACGACTGTGTTTAAGTCACGTTTGCGCCAGTCTCCTGATGTGAACGATCCACCATCTACATTATTGGCCTTCTGGTCTTGGACCTGCATTAACTGAAATTCATTTTGTACAAACGCAGTGGTAGCAATCTGAGCAGTGTTAGTTCCCACGGTAGCCGTTGGAACACTTGGTGTTCCTGTAAACACTGGAGATGCCAAAAGGGCTACACCCGAAGGTGCAACTTTGTCTGATAGATTAGCCATTAGGTTTCTCCTCCGTTAATTTTCATTGCGTTGATGAACAGTTCATCCATTTCTGGGCCGGTATAATCCAACGCCCAACCGATGAGAGATATGTCGGTACTTAGTCGGTTCCAGATTGGGCTGTCATTGATCGTAACCACGACGGAAAACGGCGTTTCTGGTTCGTCGCGGTAAGCGATAACCTTGGCCCATTCTTCCGCACCCAGTGCGATCTTGCCTTGAAGGGATGTGCAGGACATAAGCGAACGTGGGTTGGGGATAGGGGCTTCGTCTAGGGCGTCGTCTGGCTTTACGTGGTCCAGATTAGAGATCGTAACCTGCTCGCCAGAGGGCAACCAGTAGACTTCTCCACGGTTGTCGTCCACGTTAGCCCAAAAACCGTCCGTAAATACAGCAGCCGTACCTTCTTTGTGAGGGGCTGCAATATCCGTGGCGTTGGCTGGGATCAAGTAATTACCTTCATCCATAGGGTCTTTTCTTGCAGGAGACTTGCCGACAAATTCGCCAGTTTCTCCGTTAAAGTGATATAATTCTTTCATAGGATTTCCTTAGAATTTGATGCAGTACATAATTGTGATGTTGCGTGGGCGTGTTTCGTCTTCGCCGCTATTTAATGTGGACTGACTGCTGGCTTGACCGCCATTTGCCGACGCTACACGGGGCGAAGTCATTCCACCCCCGGTTGAGAAACGTGCGATGCTGTGGCTGTGAGATTTGAACGCATCGGCCTGCGCAGAACCAAACACGCGGCTTGCATCAACACCACGCCCGTTGTCCCAGCCGCGAAGAAACTCGCCGCGCATGTCTGGAATAGCAAAGGTTGTTGAACCATCTCCTGCTCCAAAATTAGTCCCGATGGCTGTAAACAAATCCTCATATGTAGTTCGCGATAATTCTGACCCGTCACACTCAAGCCAACCCGTTGGGACTGACGTAAATGCAAAGGCTGACACAGCACCAGAAACTGTTGCGACAATACCAGTAAGCGCCGAACCGTCACCTGTAAACACAGCATTGCTGAAAGAAGGGTTGTCTAAAGTCTTGTTAGTAAGAGTCTGAGTACCAGCTTCAGTAACTACTGTACCACTACTTACACCTACTTGAGCATAAAGCTGCCAAGTAACACCATCATAGACTAAGTCTACAGAAGCACCCCCGATATTAAGGAGCATGTTTTCAGCATCACCCTCAATAGTAGACCCATTGCGCGCCACTGTTAAGTTAGTTGTTGCCCAATCTGCACCGTCTGTAACACGAACTAAGTCACCAATGTCAGGAGACGATGGGAGCGTAAGTGTCCATGCGCCACCAGAGGTATCAGCTATGATAGCATCATTGTTAGCCGCGGCGTAATTAGATGTCTTTCGCGACCACGCGAGTCCCGCCACAAGCCCGTCAAGTACGAACGTCTTCAATCCACCAACGCTGAATTGAACTGTCTCGCCCCCTGGATCAGTGGAAGTGTCAGACACATCCGTGCCGATAAGGGTGTCCCCCGCTGCAGGGGCTATGACCGGGTAGTCTGTTGTATCACTAATTTTAGCCATGGCGAAAAGTCCTCCAGCGTTAAGAAAGCGTTATATCTATCGCACCGACCGCAAAACTTATTGTGTCCCCATCGCCGACGACTGCGGAGTCTATGACGTCATAGGCAATCATATTACCTCCAGAGGAGGCATCAAATAAAGCCATAGCCACAACCGTCCCAAAAGACCCGCCAGACGCGGTGAACGCCTCCTCCGCGGTGTTGGCGATGGCGCCCCCGGACGATGCCCCAAACGCTGTGGACTGACGTGCATACCCGCTACCGGTCACTTCTGTGCCGCCGCCGGCCTCTCCGGGGGCGACGGTAAACAATGCTAGATGCACGTTTGTAGACGTAGGCGTGCCGGAATTACGAAATACGTAGTTTAGCACTGCGTCTTCGAGGTAGTTTGAGAAAGACGACATGGGGGGATACTCCATAAGGTTATGTTTTGTGCGTGTTACCACATTCGGTGCGTGAGGTATACACTGTTACACCAGACGGACGATGGCGGTCGTTGCGGTCGCCACAGGGAACGCGACGACGAAGTCTTTGTCGACGACTACCTTATTGACGCCGAAGTCCAGCACCGCAACTGCCGGTTTCCCTGCAACAGAGTCGTTGTATATTAGAGCCCCGCGCACGGTAAACGCCGCGTCAGACCACGTAGCGTCGCTAAAATTCACATACACCGTGGTGCCGCTGACATTCACAGCCCCGTCGATGACCGTTAACGCTTTGCCGGCCGCCGTATACGCAGTGCCGACAACCTCATTGTCGGTCGTGTATGCCGCCGTATTCGCATTTAGCGACGCCGCGCTTGTGTACAAAGCAATTTTGAATGTGTGCGTTTTGAAGTCGTGGACTGCTTCCAGTACCTCGCGCTTAAACGACGTGCATAGTGCTTGTGTGATTGACATACGTCAGCTCCAGTTATGCGGTGAGTTCACCGTCTTTGTAG
>Ga0222646_100295_pt1 | contig 15182 bp, 11 predicted proteins | sample AntAcemetagen293_FD_179819 | JGI IMG/M metagenome (GOLD analysis project Ga0222646, IMG submission 179819) | Saline water microbial communities from Ace Lake, Antarctica - #293 | ecosystem: Environmental > Aquatic > Non-marine Saline and Alkaline > Saline | place: Antarctica: Ace Lake | collected... | reverse complement strand
ATCAATAAAATCTACGACAAGAATAAAAACAAATCAGATTTAGATTTTTTAAATGGAATTTTAGATGATTGTAAAATCAAATTCGAAATTCCTGAAGAAGATCTAAAGAGAATTCCGAAAGAAGGGCCGTTTATTACCATTTCAAATCATCCTTTAGGAGGCATTGATGGTGTTCTATTGTTAAAATTATTGATCGAAAAAAGAACTGATTATAAAATAATTGCCAATTTTTTACTGCACAGAGTAGCACCACTAAAACCATATGTAATGCCAGTAAATCCTTTTGAAACAAGAAAGGATGCGAAATCTAGTTTGGCAGGAATTAAAAGTGCACTGTTGCATTTAAGGGAAGGAAAACCTTTGGGTATTTTTCCTGCAGGAGAAGTTTCTACTTATAAAGACGGTAAATTAAACATAGACAAGCCTTGGGAAGAGGGTGCTGTAAAATTAATTAAAAAAGCAAACGTACCCGTAATTCCTATTTATTTTCATGCTAAGAATAGTAGATTATTTTACTTTTTATCTAAAATTTCTGATACTTTAAGAACTGCTAAATTACCATCTGAAGTAATGCATCAAGGTGGTAGAGTTATTAAAGTAAGAATCGGAAAACCCATTTCTGTAAAAGATCAGAACGAATTTACAACCCTTCCAGCCTTTCATGAATTTATACGAAAGAAGACCTATATGTTGGCAAATCCTTTTGAAAAAGCACACAAATTAATTTCTAGGCAAAACATTAAAATTAAAAAAGTTGTTAAGAAAATTGCACCTCAAAGAAGCTCAGATTTATTTATAGCAGAAATAAATACTTTAAGAGAAAAAGAGTGCAGACTGTTGCAAAGTAAAAATTACGAAGTGTTTTTTGCAAGTGCCAAAGAGATTCCTAATTTAATACATGAAATTGGTAGGTTAAGAGAAGTTACTTTTAGGGCCGTTGGCGAAGGAACCAATAAAGAGATCGATTTAGATATCTTTGATGCCTATTATCACCATTTACTATTGTGGGATGCTGTGGCTAATAAGTTGGTAGGTGCCTATAGAATGGGTCTTGGTAAAGAAATTTATAAAAAATACGGAATCAAAGGTTTTTACGTGCAAACTTTGTTTAGAATAGAGCCAGAATTGCATCAAATGATGGACAATACCATCGAAATGGGCAGAGCGTTTATTATTGGTGAATACCAGCAAAAACCAATGCCTTTGTTTTTACTTTGGAAAGGAATTGTGCATGTAACATTGCGCTATCCAGCATACAAATATCTAATGGGTGGTGTTTCTATTAGCAATCAGTTTTCAGATTTCTCTAAGTCTTTAATGATAGAGTTTATGAAATCTCATTATTACGACCCTTATATTGCACAGTATATAAGACCAAAGAAAGAATACAAGGTAAAATTAAAAGATGGCGATAAAGATTTTGTATTTGATGCAACCAAAGCAGACCTTCAAAAGTTTGATAAAATTATTGATGAAATTGAACCAGGTGCTTTAAGAATGCCAGTTTTAATTAAAAAATATGTAAAGCAAAACGCTCGTTTGGTGGCTTTTAATGTAGATCCTAAATTTAACAATGCCATAGACGGTTTGATGTATATTAAAGTTGCAGACATACCAGAAAGCACTGTAAAACCTGTTATGGAAGAATTTCAAGCAGCCTTAGAGCGCAAAGTAACAGAGATGCAAGAAAGTAAGTAGTTTTTGTAGTCAGGAAGTGTAGATTGTACTACCTAATAATTACGGTAAGCTAGCAATGTTGTAGGTCCTTGTCCAGTTTTTTGATTGCCCAGGCTTCACCGAAACAGTTATAAATAATTCTGGACTAATGACATGCTTCCAGCCCCAAACATTTACTTTATCTGTCTTAAAATCACCTGTTTCAGAAATACTAATTTTACTTTTTAAATTCAGTAATTCCCATTGTGCGGTTACCTTTTCATTGCCGCTAAGGTTGCTGAAGAAGAATTGCTCTTTAGAAGTCCCCTTAAATTTAAGATCAGTTTGGCCAATTTCAATTTTTTGTTCAGGGTTTACAGTCTCTATAAATAGTGCAGGTTTTAGCGGAAAAGGGAATTTTAGTATGTAATTTTCATCAATGAATTCTTTGTCAATTGCTGTAAAATTATGAACATATTCATCTGTAATAATTTCTTTTGCACCCGTATTTTCTATACTGTAATTAATAGTAAAACCGTTTTCTTGTATTGTGATTTCTTTTTTTAATTGATAGCAATACCCATTATGTAAACTAGCTGTACAGGTAATTAAAAGGGTGTTTGGTGTGTGATTTACTTGAAATTTAGCTGGTATAATTTCATGATTTTCACTAAAAATATAGGATTCACTTTCTTTTTTTAATAAGCCTACACCTATCTTGTGAAACCAATCTCCAATGATGGCCTCATTAAAACCCAATCCAGTGTCAATTCCGAATTCATTGTAAAAGCCTTTTCCAATTTGCGTTTTATTTTTAGAAGTAAGACTTTCAACACTTGCCAATTGAATGTTTTGAAACATTACATTCACAATTTTCCCAGTCCAATCAAACCTAGAGGAATTATAATTTTCAGTAGGAAGGTCTATGTGAATTTCTATGTTTTTATTTTTAAGAATGTGTGGCATGATTTTATTCGGTGGGTATCTCTTGTGTATGGCAAAATTACTTTTTTTTGAGTTTACATACAAATGGGTTTCTATTAAAGCCTGACAAAAAAGCATACATTTTATTTTGGTATGCTTTTCGCTTTGGTTGTTAAATAGTTAGCAGGTAACTGATGCATTCTTGTAAAAAGTTATGAAGTGGCTGCAAATTAAAATCAATTCTTATGAAAGTATTTTCAAAAATTTTATTAACGGCATTAGCGGTTATCGTTTTGGCTAGTATTTTACCAGGAATTGCCGTTTCGGGTTACTTTTCTGCAATTATAGTTGCGGTGGTAATTGCGCTGTTAAACATGATAGTAAAACCTTTGCTAATCTTTTTTACCTTGCCTGCAACCATCGTTACTTTTGGGTTATTTATTTTTGTGATAAATGCCATCATCATATTATTGGCAGATAAGCTTATAGATGGTTTTGCGGTTTCAGGGTTTTTTGCAGCATTGCTTTTTAGTATCTTATTGTCCATTTTTAGGTCGGCATTATTTTCACTATTAAAAGAAAATAAGAAAAGTAATAATTAAACAAATAATAACATAAAAGTTGATGTAATATCTATCAGAAATAAGGGAAGCTTTAGAATGTTTCACGCTTAAAGAGAAGCGTCTAAATGCTTGTTATATATAATATTTTTGAGTAATTTTACAGTCGATTTTTTTAAGATAAAAGAACAAAGAAATGAATATTACAAGAGAGAATGTAGATGCGTTAAACGCAGTAGTAAAGATTGATATTGTTGCAGAAGATTATCAAGCAAAAGTAACAGAATTGTTAACAGAGCGTCGTAAAAAAGCAGATCTTCCTGGTTTTAGAAAAGGGCAAGTACCTATGGGTATGATTAAAAAGCAACACGGCACCGCTATTGTTATGGAGCAAGTGAACAAGCTTTTACAACAATCTTTGAATAATTATTTAGCAAACCAGAAGTTAGAGATTTTAGGAAATCCTTTACCAAGAGTTCCAGAGCAGTTTGACTGGGATGCGGAAACCCTATCTTTCGAATTCGAATTAGGGCTTTTGCCAGAATTTACGGTAGATTTAAAATCTAAAAAGAAAGTAACCGAATATAAAATCATCGCTACAGAAGAACTGTTAGATGAAGAAATGAAAAATATTCAATTACGTTATGGTAAAGTTTCTCCTTTAGAGGAGGCAACAACCAAGGCAAACGTAACGGGTACTTTTGTAAATGAAGATAAAGAAATTAACAAAAAAGGCACTTTTCTAATAAGCGATTTAAAAGGAAAGAAGAACGCTAAGAAAGTTGTTGGTGCTAAAGTTGGCGATGTAATTGCCTTAGAGACTAAGAAGTTATTTGAAGACGATAATAGATTAGAGCATCTTTTAGGAGTTTCGCCTGAAGAAACTAATACGTTAGACATTATGGTCTCTTTTACAATTGAAGAAATTACAGAAACAACACCTGCAGATTTAGACAAAGAATTGTTTGATAAATTATTTACTGATGGAAGTGTTTCTACGGCAGCAGAATTAAGAAATAAAATTAAAGAAGATGCAGAAATTCAATTCAAGCAACAAGGAGATCAGCAATTATTAAACGCAGTTACAGAGCATTTAGTAGAAAATACAACTTTTGATTTACCAGCAGAATTTTTGAAAAAATGGTTGGCAACTGCTACTGAAAAACCGTTAACAGCAGAAGAAGCTACGGCTGAATTTGAGAAGTCAGAAAAAAGTTTGCGCTACCAATTAATTGAAGGAAAGATTATGAAGGAGCACAATATTAAATTAGAGTATCCAGAGTTGGTGACTTTTACAAAAGGATTTATCCGCACGCAAATGGCGCAGTTTGGAAATACAAATCCGGAAGAAAAAGAGTTGAATGATATTGCAGGTAGAATTTTGCAAAATAAAGAAGAAACTCAAAAATTACAAGCGCAATTAATGAGTCAGAAATTATTGACGTTCTATAAAGAGAATATGAATTTTAAAACGAAAGAACTTTCTTACTTAGAATTCACAAAAGAAGTTTACAAGTAAGCGAAGTACAATTCTAAACGAAGTACTGAAAATGCTTCAGCACTTCGTTTAGAATCTTACAAACAGATACGCCTGAATTATTCAATTCAGGTTTTTTAGCCAATAGCGGTAACAAAAAGTTACCAGAATAGTTCTTATATTTACAAAACAAATACTAAAAGAATCAAGATAATGGATTACGGGAAAGAGTTTGAAAAATATGCTACCAAACATCATGGAATTAACAGTACACATTTTGGTAAAATTACAAGTAGTTTAACGCCATATATTATGGAAGAACGTCAAATGAACATCACTCAAATGGATGTTTTTTCACGTTTAATGATGGATAGAATTATCTTCTTAGGAACAGGAATTAATGATCAAGTAGCAAATGTTATTCAGGCACAATTGTTATTCTTAGAAAGTGTAGACGCGAATAAAGATATTTCAATTTATATCAATTCTCCGGGTGGAGGCGTATATGCTGGTTTAGGTATTTATGATACTATGCAATTTATAAAGCCAGATGTTGCAACTATTTGTACAGGTATGGCAGCATCTATGGGTGCCGTTTTAATGTGTGCAGGAGCAGAAGGTAAACGTTCTGCTTTGCCACACTCTAGAGTAATGATACACCAACCTTTAGGTGGTGCACAAGGTCAGGCCTCAGATATTGAAATTACAACAAGAGAAATTTTGAAACTGAAAGATGAATTGTATGCAATTATTGCAAAACATTCAGGACAAACCATAGAGAAAGTACATGCAGATTCTGATAGAGATTATTGGATGAAGGCCGATGAGGCGAAAACGTACGGAATGATTGACGAAGTTTTAGAGAGAAAGAAGTAAAAAAAGCAATTAGCTCCTAGCTTTTGGCAATTTTCGAATAGCGAAATGCCAAAAGCGAAAGGCAAAAAGCAAACATACATGTCGAAAGAAGAAAATTTAGAATGTTCATTTTGTGGACGAAAAAAAGCAGAAACCGACTTGCTAATTGCAGGAATGGATGCTCATATTTGTGATAAATGTATAGAACAAGCGCACGGCATTGTAGAGGAAGAAGTTTCTGATACAAAGACCAGTGGTTTGTCTAAAGATTTAACTTTAAAAAAACCAATAGAAATTAAAGAGTTCTTAGATCAATATATTATTGGTCAAACAGAAACAAAAAGAGCCATGTCGGTGGCTGTATACAATCACTACAAAAGATTATTACAGACAAAAGAAGGGGAAGAAGATGATGTGGAAATAGAAAAATCTAATATTATCTTAGTAGGTGAAACTGGAACAGGAAAAACTTTAGTAGCAAAAACAATTGCAAGAATGCTAAACATTCCTTTTGCCATAGTAGACGCAACCGTATTAACGCAAGCAGGATATGTAGGTGAAGATGTAGAAAGTATTTTAAGTAAATTATTACAAGCTGCAGATTATGATGTAGAAAAGGCACAAAAAGGGATTATTTTTATCGATGAAATTGATAAAATTGCCAGAAAAGGAGACAATCCGTCCATAACTAGAGATGTTTCTGGTGAAGGAGTGCAGCAAGCATTGTTGAAGTTATTAGAAGGAACGGTTGTAAATGTTGCACCAAAAGGTGGAAGAAAGCACCCAGAACAAAAATTTATAGAAGTAGATACCAAAGAGATTTTATTTATTGCTGGTGGGGCCTTTTCTGGAATTGAAAGGTTTATTAGCAAGCGTTTAAATATGCAGGCTGTAGGTTTTAGTGCTTCCTTAGACGATGATAAGGTAGATGAAGAAAACTTGTTGCAATACATCATTCCGTCAGATTTAAAAGCATTTGGTTTAATTCCTGAAATTATTGGACGTTTGCCTGTTTTAAGTTATATGAATCCTTTAGATGCGAAGACATTAAGAGCAATTCTTACAGAGCCTAAAAATGCTATTATTAAGCAATATTCTAAATTGTTTAAAATGGATGCTGTTGCATTTAGTATTGAAGAAGAAGCGTTAGATTACATTGTAGAAAAGGCAGTTGCATACAAATTAGGGGCAAGAGGTTTGCGTTCTTTGTGTGAAGCAATTTTTACAGATGCCATGTTTGATTTGCCAAGTTCAGATGAAAAAACGTTTAATGTAACCAAAGCATATGCCGAGGGGAAATTATCGAATACTACCTTAAAAAAATTAAGGGCAGCCTCTTAAAAAGAACTTAAAAATATAAGAGATCTCACCGGTTTTTAAAACCTGTGAGCTCTTTTTTTTTATAGAAAGAAGTTCTTAGTATATTTGTCTACTACCTAATTAAAAAAATAAATGATTTCTAGAAGTACCATAGACCGTGTTTTCGAATCTGCAAGAGTAGAAGAGGTTATTGGCGAATTTGTTCAACTAAAAAAAGCAGGAAGCAACTTTAAAGGATTGAGTCCGTTTGTAGATGAAAAATCACCTTCATTTATGGTGTCTCCTGTAAAGCAAATTTGGAAAGATTTCTCTACTGGAAAAGGAGGTAATGCCATTTCTTTTTTAATGGAGCATGAGCATTATACGTACCCAGAAGCAATTAAATGGTTGGCGAAGAAGTACAATATAGAAATTGAAGAAACAGAGCAATCTACGGAAGAAAAGGCTCAGATGAACGAAAGAGAAAGTATGTTTTTGGTCTCTACCTTTGCCAAAGATTATTTTCACGATGTACTTTTGAACTCTAATAAAGGAAAAGCCATTGGTCTTTCTTACTTTAAAGAGCGTGGTTTTAGAGATGATATCATAAAAACCTTTGAATTAGGGTATTGTTTAGATGAATGGGATGCTTTTACAAAAGCAGCTTTAGCAAAAGGATACGATTTAAAATATTTAGCCGCTACAGGTCTAACCATTGTAAAAGAGAACAGGCAGTTTGACAGATTTAAAGGACGTGTATTATTCCCAATACACTCCATGTCTGGTAGAATTTTAGGTTTTGGTGGTAGAATCTTAACAGCAGATAAAAAAGCAGCGAAGTATTTAAATTCACCAGAAAGCGATATTTATCATAAAAGTAAAATCCTATATGGTCTTTTTCAAGCAAAGAAAGAAATTGCAAAGCAAGATAATTGTTATTTAGTAGAAGGTTATACAGATGTTATTTCCTTTCATCAATCTGGCATAGAGAATGTAGTTGCCTCTTCAGGAACTGCATTAACGGCAGACCAAATTAGGTTGGTGAATAGACTTACTAAGAATATTACGGTACTTTTTGATGGCGATGCTGCAGGAATTAGAGCTTCTATTCGTGGAATTGATTTAATTCTAGAACAAGGAATGAACGTGAAGGTAGTTCAATTTCCTGACGGAGAAGACCCAGATAGTTTTGCAAAATCCCATTCTAATGAAGAATTAAAAACTTATTTAGAAGACGCTGCACAAGACTTTATTAATTTCAAAGTATCTCTTTTATTAAAAGACTCTAACAATGATCCTATAAAAAAAGCAGGTGTTATTAGAGATATTGTAACAAGTATTTCTAAAATTCCAGATGGCATACAACGTGAGGTTTATGTGCAGGAGTGTGCTAGAATTATGGATATTTCTGAACGTGTTTTATTTAGTGAATTAGCGCAAATTATAGCAAAAGGAATTCAAGAAAAAAATAAAGTTAGCAGACAACAAAACAACGCGCAACAAGACCCTAATGAGCCGCCGCCAGAATACTTTCTAGCCCAAGAGCAAGCTCAAATGGGCGTAGTTAAAGGAGGCATAATTTCCTTAGAAAAAATAGATGAGATTTCAAAGTTCGAGAGAGAAATTATTAAAATTTTACTCTTACACGGCAATGAAGAAACAGAGTTTGTCGAAGAAATAGAAAATGTAGATGAAGAAGGAAAGTTAATTCTTACTGCAAGAAAATATAATAATAATGTTTCGGCAGAAATCTATGTGCACCTTCAAGACGACGAAATGGAATTTACAAACACCATTTTTCAAGAGATTTATACAGAAATAATTCACCAATTAAATCAGTCAAAAAAATTAGAAATAGATGCTCTAGTAAATCACAAAAATACAGACATTTCAGGTACTGTTACTTCCATCTTAATGGATGAGGAAAAATATCAATTAAGTGATTGGGAGGGGCAAAAAATTGAAGTTAAAATGGCATCCTTATCGAAACAAGTAAATGATGTTGTTTTCAATTTAAGAAGAGTTTTAATTGGAAAGAAAATTGAAGAATTGATAAAAGAAGCGAACGAAGAAGTGGCAATCGATTTAGAAACGATAAAAGGATATACAGGATTAAAAATTAGTCTTTTTGAAAAGTTAAATAGAATTGTTTAATTATTTTTTTGAAACTTTATAATGTTTTTAAAGACGATGATTGGAAACTTTACTGAGTAAAGAATAAAACAAACAAAAAAAATCCCATAAATAACTTTATAGGATTTTTTTGTAGGCACTATTTCAATTCTTGTGGAATTTCACAAACTGGTATTGGTATCATTTTGTGTTGATTGATTTTGTTTAACCTTTCATAAATATTGAAAACCTCAAGTTCTCTTCCAGAAAAATTGTTTGCTGTTTTTCTCTTTTTTTGCATGTCCATTGCCCATTCTAATTCGTCATAAGATGCGCCAATTTGATCTTCATCAGTTCTGCTATCACCAAACAAACCGTCTGTAGGTGCTGCTTCTTGTATAGAGTTTGGTATTTTTAAATAAGCCGCTAATTCATAAACTTCAGACTTCATTAAATCTGCAATAGGACCTAAATCTACGCCGCCATCACCATATTTTGTATAAAAACCAACCCCAAAATCTTCTACTTTGTTTCCGGTGCCCGCCACTAAATAGCCGTGTAAGCCCGCAAAATAGTATAAAGTAGTCATGCGCAATCGAGCTCTTGTATTTGCTAAAGATAAGTTTACAGCATCAGAAGATGTAACTATAGGAAGTACATTTTTTAAATCTTCAAAAGTAGAGGATAGGTTTACTCTTACTTCAGAAACATTGTCAAATTGTTTCTTTAACTGTTGAATATGTTCTTCTGCTCTTGACACTTGAGTATCGGCTTGATGGATGGGCATTTCTACGCAGACTGTAGGAAAACCTGTCTTTGCACATAGGGTAGAGGTAAGTGCAGAATCTATTCCGCCGGAAACACCAATTACAAAACCTTTTACGTTCGATTTTTCAGCATACTCCTTTAACCAAGAAATAATATGAGATGCAACTTTTTCTGTATTCATTAGAGAAACTATTTTTGTATTTTTAACGTTTATAATTCTAACAGCAATATACGAAGTTTATGAGATTTGTTCAAATGATTTTATTAGTTTTATTTAGTTTTTCTTCTTGCGATACTGATAAAATAGAGAAAATAGATATCTCTAATATTGATGTTAATTTTTTAGTAAAAAGATTTGATGTGGACTATTATACTTCGAAAAATGGAAATTTTGATGCATTAAAGAGTGCGTATCCATATTTTTTTCCAGAAGGAATTACAGATAGTATTACGTTCGCTAAAATTAATAATAAGGACGAACAAGAATTGTTTTTAGAAACTCAGAAGGTTTTTAAGGATTTTACGCCATTTAAGGAACAATTTATAGCACTTTTTAAGCATGTAAAATACTACAATCCAAAATTTAAATCTCCAACAGTTGTTGGGATGTTAACCAATATAGAGTATAACAGTAGGGTCATTTATGCAGACAGTTTATTGCTTCTTTCGTTAGATGTTTATTTGGGAGAAAATCATCCTTTTTATGCGGACTATCCGAAGTATGTAAAAAACAAGAATACAAAAGAACATCTTATAGTGGATGCCACAAATGCAATTATAGAGCGGCAAGTTCCGCACAATATCGAAAGAAGTTTTTTAGCTAAAATGATATATGAAGGAAAAAAAATGCATCTGTTAGACGTGTATTTACCTGCTGTTACAGCGAGAGAAAAATTTGGTTATGAAACTGATAAGTTTAATTGGGTACAGGCGAATGAAGAACAAATTTGGAGGTATTTTATAGAAGAAAAATTACTTTTTAGTACCGCTACAAATTTAAACAAGCGATTTCTAGAAATTGCACCATTTTCTAAGTTTTATAGGGAACAAGATAATTTATCTCCAGGGCAGGTTGGTGTTTGGGTAGGTTGGCAAATTGTAGCTTCTTATATGAAACATAATGATGTATCTTTGCAGGAATTATTACAAATTAACGAACTCGATTTATTTAAAGAATCGAAGTACAAGCCCAGAAAATAATGTCCATAAAACACAATTCAGAAATTCAATTTAAAGTAGCGCTAGACGAAAATAAAGTTCCAGAAGAAATTTCTTGGACAGCAATAGATGGTGGTATCGATAACGAAGCAGCAAAAGCAATTATGATTTCTGTTTGGGATCACAAAAAGAAAGATACTTTAAGAATGGATTTATGGACAAAGGACATGCCTGTAGATGACATGAAGCAGTTTTACCATCAAACATTAGTATCTATGGCAGAATCGTTTGAAAGAGCTACAGATGACGCTAAAATGGGTGCAACCATGAAAGATTTTTGTGACTATTTTGCAGAAAAACTAGAGTTGAAATAGTATTCTTAGGCTTCTTTGATTTTATTTAGAAGGTAGTTGTAATCTTCTTTGTTGTTTACAAAATCAATTTCTGATACATCTATTGTTAGTAAATTCAAGTCATTCTGCGTGGTAATAAAACCCATATACCCGTCGTGTATTTTTTTAAGATAATCAGATTGAATGTTTTGTTCGAAAACTCTTCCTCTGTTTTTTATATTCTCTAATAGCCGATCTGTATTTTGATATAGATAGACATACAAATCTGGTTTTGTAATCTCTTTATAAATTAAATTAAACATTTTCCGATACAAAAGATATTCGTCTTTAGAAAGTGTTACCTGTGCAAATATTAGCGATTTAAAGATGTAATAATCTGAAATAATAAAACTTTTAAACAAATCGAACTGTGCTAAATCGTCACTTAATTGCTGATACCTATCAGCGAGAAAACTCATTTCTAATGGAAAAGCATACCGCGCTTTATCTTCGTAAAATTTAGGTAAAAAAGGATTGTCTGCAAAGCGCTCTAAAACTAATTTCGCATTAAATTGATTAGAAAGTAGATTTGCTAAAGAAGTTTTACCAGCACCAATATTCCCCTCGATAGCTATGTAATTATATTTCTCTGATAGCATAGCAGGGCGTACTAAGGTTTTAGCAACCACTATTATTTCAGAAGTATCTGAACAATATTGCAAACAGATTTTTAATTCTTTTTTTTCTATAGGATGTATCTTATTTGGCGCAATTTCTACCAAAGGTACCATTACAAATTTACGGGCCAACATTTTTGAATGTGGAACGATGAGTGTTTTAGAGAAGATAGTTTCATCATCAAATAATAAAACATCGATGTCTATATTTCTATTTTGATATGTTGCTGAAGTTACTCTTTGTCTTCCTAATTCGTTTTCAATGCTCAAGACAGTTTCTAATACTTTATCTGCGTTTAAAGACGTTCTTACTTGCATACAGATGTTGTAAAAATCATCTCCAGAAAAGCCCCAAGAAGCTGTTTTATAGATAGAAGAAATTTTTTGAACCGCACCTACTTTATCACTGATAAGATTGATTGCTTTTTGAAGGTTTTCAGGCTTATTACCTTGATTTGTACCTAAAGATAAATATGTAATGTGTTGTATTTTCATAAAGAGTTACAAAGAAAATGAAAGCATTTTAATTTTTACCATTCTTTTTTAATATAATTAGAATAATTTTATAGAAACAATATTGTCTTCTATAACTTTAATTTTGAATTGTGAAACCCTATTTTAAATTTGTAGGTCTCTGTAGATTTTTGCAACTTCTTCGAGGATGCTCATAATTCAGTGACAGCAGCAAGGCAACCAATTGAAAACAATAAATGTTTTCTTAATTTATTGGTCTACTTACTGTTTTATTTTAAATGGGAGGTACTTTTAGTAAGCAGTTTTTTCCATTTGATATTGGGTGCTTTTCACAACAATACCGTTTTTAAAAACCAATTCTAGGCACTCTTGTTGTGTATTGAATGCACCTGGTTTAAAACCTAAGTTATAGTTCCATTTTTCAGGAGAGTTTTCTTTGATCTGCTCATCCCAGCCAAACCATTCGCTAGTGCCTAAAGAATTTTGTACTTCACTTTTTGTTTTATCTTTAAAGAGTTGTCTGTCTACAATTTGGTTGCTCATTTCGAAACGCAATTTAGGAGTTTCTTTCCAGGCAATGGTGTCGAAGTATTTTTGATGATGATAACTACTAAAAATGTTTAGCAACGGATAAAATAAATAAAAATAGAGCAGTGGTGTAAATAGAACGCTCACGATAAAGGTGAGCCATTTGCGCTCATCAATGGTTTTGACAAATTTCCATAATAGAAAAAACACGAGGAGGAAAAAAAGAATCAAAGGAATGGTTAGTATCATCTATAATAATGGCTGTTAGTGTTTTTTTATTTTTTAGGGACCTTACAAAGCTAATCAACTGAAACTATTCTGAAAAATCTTTTTTTGAAGCTGGTTAAAGGAATAAATTTTTAACACCTATTTTGCAGCTTTACTTACTTTTTATAAAATAACGAATGTAGTTTTATTCGTTTTTTTGAGGTAAATAGCGGTGTTTATAAAGTAAAAAAGACTGTCTATTATAGACAGTCTTTTTATGAAATATGTAACAAAAGAAACTACTCTTCTTTTCTTGGTGCTCTTGGTTTTCTATCATCACGTCTGTCATCACGTCCGCGATTATCTCTACCTCTACTATCACGTCCATTAGAACGGCTATCATCTCTTGGTGGTCTTGCTACATAACCTTCTGGTTTTTCTAACAAAGCTTTTCTAGAAACTTTCTCCTTACGTGTTCTTGGGTCTAAACCAAAGTATTTTACATCTAAGATATCTCCCATCTTCACAACGTCAGAAACATTATCTGTACGTTCCCAAGCAAGTTCACTTACGTGCAATAAAACTTCATTTCCTGGCGCTTCTACGTATTCTACAACCGCACCAAAATCTAACATTTTAATTACTTTCACTTCATAAGCACTTCCAACTTCTGGTTTAAAAAGCATCGATTCTATACGCGTAATTACTTTTTCAATTCCTGCTGGGTCTGTTCCTAAGATTTCAATAATTCCTTCTTCAGTTACAGCATCTTCAGTAATTACAATAGTAGTTCCTGTTTCTTTCTGTAATTCTTGAATGTGTTTACCACCTGGTCCAATAAATGCACCAATTAGTTCATTAGGAATACGCCTGTTAATCATTTTAGGAGCATGTTCTTTAACCTCTATATTTGCAGTAGAAATGGTCTCAGTTATTTTTCCTAGAATATGTAAACGACCTTCACGAGCTTGTTTTAGTGCATTCACTAAAATCTCATAACCCAATCCTTTTACTTTAATATCCATTTGACAAGCAGTAATTCCTTCTGAAGTACCTGTAACTTTAAAATCCATATCTCCTAAGTGATCTTCATCCCCTAAAATATCAGATAATACAGCATATTTTCCAGATTCAGCATCAGAAATTAATCCCATTGCAATACCAGAAACTGGTCTTATCATTTGAACACCTGCATCCATTAATGCCATTGTACCAGCACAAACAGTAGCCATAGAAGAAGAACCATTAGATTCTAAAACTTCAGATACTACTCTTACAGTATAAGGGCAATCTGCAGGAATCATTCCTTTTAAACCACGTTGTGCTAAGTTACCATGTCCTACTTCTCTACGAGAAGTTCCACGAATGGGTCTTGCTTCACCTGTACAAAAAGGAGGAAAGTTATAATGTAAATAGAAATTTTCCTCACCTTCGTAAGACGGCATATCTATTTTATTTGCATCTCTCGACGTTCCTAGAGTTACAGTAGCCAAAGCTTGAGTTTCTCCACGTGTAAAGATTGCAGAACCATGCACTGATGGTAAGTAGTCTACTTCAGACCAAATTGGTCTAATCTCGTCTGTCTTACGACCGTCTAAACGCAAACCTACATTTAAAGTTAAATCTCTAATCGCAGCTTTTTCAGCTTTGCGATAATAATCAGAAACCAACCCACCATAATCTGCTAATTCTTCTTCAGAAAAAGTAGCTTTAATCGCTTCTTTTATTTCTTTAAATGCAGCAGTTCTCTCATGTTTAGCAGATCCAGCTTCAGCGATAGCATATACTTTATCGTATGCCATATCATGAACTTTTTTCTCTAAATCTTTATCTTCTCTTGCAGTTTCATAGGTACGAACTTCTTTCTTTCCAAATGCTTCTGCCAATTTTATTTGAGCAGCACATTGTACTTTAATAGCTTCGTGTGCAAACTTAATAGCGTCTGCCATTTCTTCTTCAGAAATTTCATCCATTTCACCTTCAACCATCATTACAGAATCAGCACTTGCTCCAATCATCATATCGATGTCAGATTCTGCCAATTGAGCTCTTGTTGGGTTGATTATAAATTCTCCGTTGATACGACCAACTCTTGCTTCAGAGATTGCACATTCAAAAGGAAAATCTGATAATTGAATTGCTGCAGATGCTGCCA
>Ga0222646_100293_pt1 | contig 15221 bp, 12 predicted proteins | sample AntAcemetagen293_FD_179819 | JGI IMG/M metagenome (GOLD analysis project Ga0222646, IMG submission 179819) | Saline water microbial communities from Ace Lake, Antarctica - #293 | ecosystem: Environmental > Aquatic > Non-marine Saline and Alkaline > Saline | place: Antarctica: Ace Lake | collected... | reverse complement strand
ATTTAAGGCTAATGAAGAATCTCAAAAAACTCAATAACGGCCAATAACACACGTTATAATTAATGGCCCAAAATCATTAGCCTGAAAAGGAGCCACTAATCATAGCTCTACGTTACCAAACATAATGACAACACAGATGAGAGCCATTGCATTGATTATTATTTCAATACTGATTTCAATACCAAGCCAAGGTCAAGAATTACCGTTGCTTAAAATATCAAATAACAATCGATACTTAGTAACTGAAGACAATGAACCCTTTTTCTGGCTGGGTGGGACAGCATGGGAATTGATCCATCGATTGACCAAAGAAGATATTGATATTTATCTGACAGATAGAGCAAATAAGGGGTTTACAATAATACAGACTGTTATTCTCGCAGAGCTCGATGGCCTGAATACTCCGAATGCGTATGGCAACAAGCCATTGATTGACAATGATCCAACAAAGTTGAATAATAAGTACTTTGAATTGGTTGATTATGTTATTAATAAATCGGAGGAGCTAGGACTTTACGTTGGTCTTTTGCCAACTTGGGGTGATAAATTTAATAAAAGATGGGGTGTTGGTCCTGAAATTTTTAACCAAGAGAATGCAAAAATATTTGGTAGTCTACTAGCCAAAAGATATCACAACCATAATAATATAATTTGGGTTTTGGGTGGTGACAGAATTCCAGAACAACCAAGCCATTTCGAAATTATAAATTCCATGGCCGAAGGAATTAGACAAACAGATACCAATCATTTAATATCCTATCATCCGATGGGAGGGCAAATAGCTTCTGATTTTTTTCAAGACAGTTGGATAGATTTTGATATGTTTCAAAGTGGTCACGATAGAAAAGCAAAAGAATATAAATATGTATGGAATAGTAAAAAGAACAATCCTGATAAGCCTGTAATTAACGGAGAGCCCAGATATGAAAATATTCCTGACCGTCTTGATACCAAAAACCCATGGATTTGGCTGGATGATAATGATGTTAGAGTTGCCGCCTACTGGAGCATAACTGCAGGGGCTGCTGGCTTTACTTATGGTTGTAATGATATTTGGCAGATGTACAGCTTAGAAAGACATCCAAATTTACAAGCAAGAACTGGTTGGAAACCAGCTTTAAATTTGCCTGGCGCAAGTCAAATGACTTTTATGAAAAATATTTTTGAAAAATTACCTTGGCAATCACTGGTTAACGATCAGACTTTAATAATGAATGAAAACCCAGAAGATGAATCATTTATTACTTCTGCTATTGGCAAGGATAAAGATTTTCTTGTGGCCTATACACCAACAGGTAAGCCGTTGAAAATCAATATTTCACAATTAAAACCCGAAAAGATTAAAGGGTTTTGGTTTAATCCTAGAAGCGGAGAGCTTAGCTATATAGGTGATTTTGATACTTCTAAGGCGATTGAGTTTAGTCCTTGGGCCAAAGGTTGGGGCAGTGACTTTTTATTAATATTGACAAATAATAAGCTTGACTAACTTGACTAATAGGAACGTTTGGTAACAATGTATATGAAATCATAGCTCGTTCCTCGCTACGCTTCATATACTAACCGTTAGCAACAAGCAAAAACAAACATTGATGAAAAAAATAATATTTGGAATAATAACATTATTAGCTATTTCCTGCAACGAAAAACCAGAAATGGAATTTTCATTAAGTGCCATAACTAACGGATTTGAAAACGGAGATTTAATATATTTAGACTATAATAATATATCCATTGATTCAACTGAAATAACAGATAACTCATTTGAATTTAAAACTAAATTGCCAAACACACCAATGCAATTGTGGATTCGTAATAAGGATTTTTCTAACTACAGAGCATTTTGGGCAGAAGATAAACCGATGACATTTGATGCGACTAAAACGGATTTTAGAAATGCTAAAATAGAAGGTTCCGAAACCCAAAAACAGGACGATATACTTACACAGCGCTTAAAGACTATTCAAACTGAAATGGAAAACATTGAGAACTCATTTAATGAATCAATGACTGAAATCGAAATAGAATCTGTAACCAACCAGTATAAACTACTTGAAAATAAGGAAATTATAACTAATCAAGAGTTTGTAAAAGAATTTTCTACTTCCATCGTAAGCGCATTTATACTTGATCTTTATGCCACCACTTGGGGTAAAGAAAAAACTCTAGAATTATTTGATAAATTTTCAAGTGAGAATAAAAATTCAAAATACGGCAAAAAAATCGATAGTTACATAAGGCTAAATAAAGAGCCGAAAATTGGAGACCTATTTGCTGACTTTGAAATGGAAAAACAAAATGGAAAAACAATTAAACTATCGGAAGTAAAAGGAAAAACCATTCTACTTGAATTTTGGGCTTCTTGGTGTGGTCCTTGCCGAGTAGAAAATCCAAACCTCGTTAAGACTTACAATACATATAAACCAAAAGGATTTGAAATCCTTGCAGTTTCATTGGATACTGATAAAAATAATTGGATTGAGGCCATTAAAAAGGATAATTTGAATTGGAAACACGTAAGCGACTTAAAAGGTCAAGCAAATAAAGCCTTTCTTATCTATGGTATAAATGTAATCCCTGATAATTTTCTAATTTCAGAAAACGGAATAATAATTGGTCGCAATTTACGAGGAGAAGAATTAAATCAAAAACTAAGTGAAGTTCTGGAATAATGCCAGTTGCTAACAACGTATATAGCTCATAGCGAAGTAGTTGCTTAAAAGAAGTTAAGGCATATTTGCGAGCCCGCCAAATTTTTTAATTTGGCTTATTAAGAAAAAAGATAATAAGAAAATTAAAAAATCCGGCTTGTGCTTAACCGAATGGACAATGTCTTTTTACACGCTACGAGCCATATACAAACCGTTGGCGTGCATTAAAAAGAAACTAAATGGCTAAAACAGTAAATTCAGGATTTACCGAATTCAATAAAGATTATGTAAATCTTGATTCAGATAAAACTAAAACCGCTCGTAGTAGCCGAGATTGGCTTTTCGGTCAATTGAATAATTTTCCAAATAATGACGATACTTTCCCATTGAATTATGAAGAAAAGCATATTAAGTTTGGTTCTTTTTCTCGAAACACCAAAATTCGAGAATTAGATGATATTGATTTAATTTATTGTTTACACGCAAACAAAGCTTATTATTCGAAAAGTAGTTTATATACAAATAGGTATTATTTAAATACAGAAAATGCTGGAGATAGACTTAAAAACCTATCAGATGACAATAAACTGAATTCAATTAAAGTAGTAAATAAATTTGTTTCTGGTTTATCAAATATATCTCAATACAAATCTGCAAAAATACATAGAAGACAAGAAGCTGCAACACTAAATCTAACATCATATGACTGGACTTTTGACATTGTCCCATCATTCTATACGCAAAGTGGATTTTATTTAATTCCAGATGGGAATGGTAATTGGAAATCGACAAATCCGGCTTTAGACCAACAATACACAACAGAAATCAATCAAAAACACAATTTTTCTGTTCATCAACTCGTAAGAACCCTAAAATATTGGAATAGGAGAGCACAAATGCCTACTATTAGCTCATTTCTATTTGAAAATCTTGTGCTAAATTTTGCAGAAAATCAGGACAAATTATCTGATTACATTGATGTTAATTTAATAAATTTTTGGCATTACCTCAAAACAGCGATACATAATAATGTAAATGACCCAAAAGGAATTGACAGCAATTTAAATCAATTGTCATCTGACGACAGAAATAAAATTTATTCTAAAGCAAATGATACATATACAAAAGGCTATGAAGCATATCGTTTAGAAACAGAAGATAAAAATCAGAGTTCAGCAATAAATAAATGGAGAGAAATTTTTGGAAACGATTTCCCTCAATATACTTAAAATAAATATGACACGATTTGTTCCATTTGAAACTAATTACGACCAAATAAAAAAGCTTGAAAAAAGTGCTTTTGTGTTATTGGTAATATCTGCATTATTAATTATTGCAAGTTGGGCTTTCAAAAAGTTCTTTGATGAAGAAATAATTAATCAATATAATTACTTAATAGAAGTTGCCAAAGTCATAAGCTATGCTTCAATGGTTGGTTTTTTAGTTATTAATCTATTAACAAAAATCCTATTTCATAATGTAGAAAAGCGAAAGCGAAATGACTTAATTGATAATTCTTTTGGAACTACATATTCAGATGAAAACACAAGTGGTTATTACAATAATGAGGAAACAGAAAACGGAATAAAAAAGCTTGCCTTAAATTCTTATGAAAGTGCTTTTCACACCGAAAACACATTAAAATATATGCTCTACAAAAGTTTAATTATTTTAGTTTTAATGTGTATTCCATTCTTAATTTCAGTATTTACAAAAGGAGGAAGTGACATTGTTCGTTTATTATTTGAAATAAGTATTCCATTAACCCTTCTTTCACAATTTGCTATGATGTTAATATTCTATTTAAATGTTTCAGAAATAAATGAGAGATTTAAAATTGAATTAACAAATATTGGAACAGGAAAACTGAATAAAAAAGATGTGCCCAAACTAATCATACCTGTGATGGAATATTATAGTATTAAATCTTGGGCAAATACAAATTTAGACTCTAAGATATTTGAAAAATATAATGATAAAATATCTCATAAATGGAAATAACGGAAATTAAATTTGAATAAATAACGCACGCCAACAATGTATATAAAAAATAGGCGAAACAGTAGTAAAATCAACGTTTGTGGCTCGTATCAAAGTTTAGGCTTAACCTTAAGTTTAGTGCTTCCAAATCGCCTACTTTTCATATACTAAACGTTGTGGTGCATTTAAAAAAAACATCGCGACAGCCAATAAAATTTAGAATTGACAGAAAGGGCAAACGGACACGAAGTAATTGAAAAACATATACTCATAAGAAATGATTGAAAAAATACTGAATATCAAAAACATAAATTATTCTTCAAATTTAAATGGAGATAATTTAAGGCAAAAAATTGAAGATGTTTTTAAGCAAAGTAATTTAAGCTTTGTTGGAAAATTCACAAGTCAAAATGAGTTTGAAACTTATGACAAATGGACTTATATTACTTGGTATGTGCCGAATTTTAAAAGAAAAACCGCTTATTTATATGGGGAAATTATAAAGTCAGGAAAAGGCACATTATTAAAGTTAAATATTAAACCAAATCCTGTTATAGCCATTTTCCCTATTCTTACGATATTAATAGGAATAATTACCATAATCGTGGCGGAATCAAATAATAAAACCTTGATTTTCGGACTAATTATTATTGCAGTTGGAATTTTATTTTATCTATTTGGAATGTTTTTAACAAGCCGACTACGAAACAATTTTAAGAAACATTTGGATTTACAAAAGGTTTAAATGGAAAATTGAATAAAAACAAACCGTGGAATGAAAACGCACCACAACAATGTATATAAAAAATAGGCGAAACAGTAGTAAATTCAGGGCTTCTGGCTCGTATCAAACTTTGTGCTTAACCGAAAGTTTGGTGCTTCGTAATCGCCTACTTTTCATACACTAAACGTTGTATGCCATTAAAGAAATAGATGAATCAAGAAGAAATTAATAGCGGAATTAAACTCTTATGCGAAACCTCCGCACAGGTTAAAGGTTATTATTCCAATGATCAAAATATTGTTGAAGCTCTTAATAATGCAAAAAAAGAAGACCTTCAAAAATGCATGGATTATTACAAGAGTAAGTCAGGCGTGGTTATAGACCCTCGTAAAGAAATAATTGAAAAATTACTCAATAGAGAAAAATTCACAGTTGAAAGCCTTCATGAGTTAATCAACAGCTACAAAGAAGGGAAAGAAAATCAATTTCGTTCTTATAAAGAAACCTTTTCAATTGTCTTTCCAGCTATTACTTTTTATGGCCATAATTCGCAAAGAGATTTTGTAACAACATTCACCGAAAAACTAATTGACGATTTAGAAATTTCGAATGAAGTGAAAGTGGTTTCTTTTGATTTTCAAGGAGTAAGACAACAAGGCAGTAAAAGATACTGGGTAGCAATCTATAATAAACATCAAGAAAATCAGTCTATTGGTGTTCAATTCTTTATTGAGTTTTTTGAAGGTAAAATTGGATATGGTGTTTATAAACATGAGAATCAAACTTACCTTAAGCCAAGGGTATCATTAAGTCCAGAAGAGTTTGACTATAATGATATACTTTCTTATTTCCAAGAAAGTAAACAGACCTTATTGGATGATATTCCAAAATATGACAACCTTCAAACACTTGATTTAGACAATCATAAACTTTACAAGATTTCGCATGGATCCTTTAAAGCAAAAAAAACAGCTCATGTAATCGATACTTTTAAATCCAACAATTGGATTGTTCTACATGAAGATACCGGTAAAGGGCAGGCGGATTCTTTCAAAAGCGATTTAAAAGCAGGTGATTATGTTTATATAACAGTCGGTTCTAAGGAACTAATCGGTATTGCTAAATTGATAAACAATGATTGGGACTATGTCCCAAATGATATTGTAGATAGTGACGGCTGGATATACCGAGAAGTAGAAATTGTGCATCCGGCTGTTCGAAAAAAACCAAAAGGTTTGACCAATAAAAAAGCTTTTTACCCAAGTGCTAACTCCACTTTTAGTGAAATAAAGCCTGAGAATATTCGTGAAGCAAATGACAATCTTTTTAAGCCTTACTTCAATACTGAATTTATTACAGCATCGATAAATATGGATAACCCTGATAAAATGATTAATGAACTCAATCAGATCCTTTTCGGTCCTCCGGGCACCGGGAAAACATACAATACCATTAATAAAGCATTGGAACTTTGTGGTGAAGATTTGACAGGTCTCAATCGTCAGGACATTAAAGAACTCTACAAAAAAAGAGTTGATGAATTCAGAATCGTGTTCACTACGTTTCATCAAAGCATGACCTACGAAGATTTTATTGAAGGGATTAAACCGAAAATGAATGGAGATGATGAAGCAGAAGTAAGTTATGAAATTCAAGAAGGTATTTTTAAGTCAATTTGTAAAAGAGCTGAAAAAGAAAGTAGCGTAAACTATTCTTCTGATAACTTTGATGAGGCTTGGGAAAAGTTAATAGACTTGGTTAAAACCAATTTGTTAGAAAACAAATTAATTAAAATTGGTTCTTGGGAATATGGTTTATCATCTAAGGACTCTCTTAAATATTCTTCCCTCAACACTCCTTCCAAGTATAACTTCACTATAACAAAACAAAATGTTTATGATGCTTATCGCAACAAAAAAGCAAGACCGTCAGGTGCTTTTCAAAAAGATATGGGAGATGTAGTTGATTTTATGAAAACCCAATTTAACTTAAATGATTTTCAAGAGAATGCAATAGTGAATAAAGTAGCAAGTCAGAATTTCGTACTTATCATTGACGAAATAAACCGAGGGAATGTATCGCAGATATTCGGAGAATTAATCACCCTTATTGAAGAAGACAAACGATTAGGTAATCCGGAAGCGATTCAGGTACAATTGCCATACAGCAAAGATTGGTTTGGAGTGCCCCCAAATGTTTACATCATAGGAACAATGAATACCGCAGACCGAAGTGTTGAAGCTTTAGATACAGCACTAAGGAGAAGGTTCAGCTTTACCGAAATGCCTCCAAAACCGGACTTAATCAAAACACAAGGAAAAGCAGCTTACGGTATCATCAATGGCATAGATCTTTCAGTTCTTTTAGAAACCATTAACGAACGAATCGAGAAGTTATTAGACAAAGATCACATGATTGGTCATAGCTACTTCTTACTGGTCGAAGATTTAAATGGCTTGAAATCAACTTTCCAAAATAAGATAGTTCCCTTGTTACAAGAATACTTCTTTGGAGATTATGGTAAAATTGGATTGGTTATTGGATCAAAATTCTTTGACATCAAAGACAATCAGGTAGATGAAGACTTCTTCGCTCCATTTGAAGATTATGATAGCAGTCCACTAGTTGAACGAAAAGTTTATCACCTCAAAAACATTCAGGAAATGAGTGATGAACTATTTGTAGAGGCTCTGAATGACCTACTGCGAAAAAATAACTAATTGAGCAAGGAGAATAAACATATCACTGTATTTGAGCACGAGAGCCTTCGTACAGACAGGGGTGAGCAACGACTTAATTCTGGTCAATTGGAAGCCTTGCAATTGTTCTATGGAGAAAATGGAGTTCCCTATTATTCACTTATTCACCATGGGGTTCGTTTCAATTCCCATGTTGGTGTTATTCAAGTCGGGCAAACTGTTATTGAAGTACTCCCAAAAGCTGATAAATCAAATGATACTGAAAGATGGCGTAACATACTTATCTCTATGCTTCATGCCGTAGGTGTTTTTAATATTCATGCACCAAGTAGTAGTGATTTGCGTTTGCGGTCCAACTCGATTCTAGACCTTTATTTTGAGCTATTTATTGAAGAAGTAGAATACCTACTTCATAGAGGCTTGATAAAGAAATATAGAAAAACCGAAGGTAACCGAACTGCATTAAAGGGTAGTATTCAGTTTTCAAAACATATCAGCCGTAACTTGGTGCATAAAGAACGATTTTATGTCAAATACACCACATACGATAAGGAACATGAAATACACGCTATTCTGTACAAAGCATTAAAACTGCTTAGCTACATCAATAATAATGTACAATTGAATAGCCGCTTAGGAGCTATTCTACTTGATTTCCCTGAAGTATATGATGTGAAAATCTCAGAATCAGTATTTGACAAACTAGTGTTTGACCGGAAAACAGAGCCTTATAAAAACGCATTAGAGATTGCTAAATTAATTTTACTTAATTACCATCCAGATGTGAATCGAGGCACCAATAACGTATTGGCATTGATGTTTGATATGAATGTGCTATGGGAACAGTTCGTATATGTTAGCCTACGAAAGAATAAAGCGCATTCAACCAGTATTGCCGAACAGAATACAAAGAATTTTTGGAAACCTTTAGCTGGCTATAGAAGCAAAATGAAGCCTGATATTGTTCTCAATAAAGGAACAGATGACTGTATCGTTCTAGATACCAAATGGAAGAATCTAAACGGTTATAATCCTTCACCTGAAGATTTAAGACAGATGTTCGTATATATGAAATATTATGGCGCAAAGAAAGTTGCCTTAGTTTATCCAGGTTCAGAAAACAAGAATCAATCAGGACAATACTATGACCATACTTCGCAAGATTCAAAGACTTTGAGTGCAGAAGAATGTAGCATCATTTCAATAGGTGTTGAGAAAGATATTAAAGTCTGGCAAAAGCAAATAAGCGAGATAATAAATAATTGGAAAGAAAATAAAAACGGCATACAACAATATGTATAGTGCATAGCACCCTGCGGGATGCTACGACACCATACATAGAACGTTGTATGCAAGTTAAAAAGAAATAAAATGTGGGAAAGATTAGGCTTTAGTGAAAACCCTTATGACACAAAACCGTTGAACGTATCGAATGAAGATGTTGAATTGTTGATTGGGCGAGAAAACGAACAAATAGAGTTTCTAACAGCAGTAGAGACAAGTAATCAAGGTGTATTTGTTCTTTCAGGAGTACCAGGTGTTGGTAAAACAAGTTTTTTTAATATTCAACAATATTTATTAGAAAGTCAAGAAGCATTATTTGGTCCAAAAATACTCGCTGCTAGAAAATTATGCCCCGTACAAACTGGAGATGAACCAATACATATTATAAAAAGATGTATTCAATTCTATTGCAAGAATATTGAATCTTATTGTTTGATGACAAAACAGGATATTCCAAAACAGACACAAGAAGTTTTAAATTGGATATACCAAAATAAGCCAGTAACATTTAGTTTTGGTTTGAGTGTTATGGGAAACGGCGGTAGTTTTGGAAGAGAAGTTCACCTGCCTAAATTAAATGAAACAACATTTGAAACATTAGTAGAATTACTCACCGTCCTATCACAAGAAACTGTTGATAAATTAGGTTTTAAATCAAGTTTTATTGTTTTAGACAACGTTGAAAACTGGCATACTGAAGATTTAAACGATTGCTTAACCGCATTCAGAGACACGCTATTTATGATCCCAAATATTTGGTGGGTTTTAATTGGACAAAGTGGATTACCAAGTTTAATTCAATCATCAAATCCAAAAGTTTTTCAAAGACTTACATCGAACATTGAACTTCTACCTATTACTATTGATAATTTAATTAAAGCAGTTGATTTAAGAGTTTCAAGATTCCATATAGTTAAAACAGGAACCTCTCCAATAACAAAAGACATTTATTTAAAACTATTTAAATCATCGAACGGTGAAATTAGATTTGTTTTTAAATACTGTCATGACATATGTGTCAATTTAGTTCAAACAGTAAGGAAGGATTTGGTAGAAGAAAAGAAAGCAATTAACTCACAAAATTTTGAAAAACTAATGGGTACTTTTTTAGTTAAAAATCAAATAAATGACAGTTTTTCAAATAATTCCTTGAAAGAAATAATAACAAAAGAGTTTGATGGCTTGTATCTATCACAAGAGGAAAAGCAAACGTTGAAAATTATAGGTGAAAAGCAAAAAATCAAACCGAACGATTATCTCGAATTCAAATCTGTCGGAATAAAAACGATGCAGGAATTCACGAAAAAATATTTAACCAAATTGAATGACCAATACCTATTATTGAGACGTCAAAAAGGGAAAATAATCACTTATGAATTACGAGGTATTTCTGTTTTTGCATTAGAATTTGAACTTCTTGATTAGATATAAACCTGCATACAACAATGGCTATAATTAATACAGGTTTTGTATTTAACCCAAGGTTTAATAAACTTTTATAGAGTCCGCCAAAACTTTTAATTTGGCTTTAGAACAAAAAAGATAAAACAAAATAAAAAATTTTGGCTAAGTGCTTAATCCGAAATTAATCGCTTTTTAATCCCGTACTAACCATAGCCTAAGCGTTAGAAGCCATTAAAGCCAAACCAAAAACATTAAAACTATGAAGAAAATATTTTACTTATCTATTCTAATATTTATTGGATGTAAAAATCGAACGAACTCTGAAATTGATATTTACCAAAACGATAATATTGTTATTGCAAATCAGTTTATTGATGCATTCTATTCATTTAATGAAGATTCTTTGAAATTATCTCTATCATATGCTGAGAAATCACATCCTTCTATTTTGTATTATCAGAAATGGGCAGAATGTGGAAATTACGAAGTTTTAAATCGTGCTGACTGTGAAGAAAAAAATGATTCTCTAGTCATATGTTCTGTTACTGTAAAGGATGACCTAATGAGTGCGCTTCAATTAGATTTAAATGTTACGGACACTTTTAATATAATCATAAAAGATAAAAAAATCCGATCTGTTCAAACATCCTCAAATGATCCTGACGTATACTATGAAGCAAAGAATTGGATAAAACAGAACCGTCCAGAATTAATTGAGAAACCTTGTGAAGATGCATGGGAAGGAGGACCAACACCTTGTGAATGTATTAAGGCAACTATACAAGGACTCGCTGAATTTAAGGCTAATGAAGAATCTCAAAAAACTCAATAACGGCCAATAACACACGTTATAATTAATGGCCCAAAATCATTAGCCTGAAAAGGAGCCACTAATCATAGCTCTACGTTAGCATTCATTGAAAAAAAACCTCTGAAAAAATTGAAAATCCTATAGGAATAGAATAATATGAAAAAAATACTTATTCTGACATCGATACTGATGTTTTCATTTGCAACACCTCTTTTCGCCCAAGAAAATGATTTTATCAAAGAATATTTAGAGCGGTTAGAAACTTCAAGAAAGTATTTAATTCTTGTAGCGGAAACTATGCCAAAAGATAAATATGATTTCAAAGCAACACCAGAATCAATGACTTTTGCTGAAAATTTAATGCATATTGGCTGGGCAATGGATTGGCACAGTCAATCTTTAATGGGAGGACGTGAAGCTCGAGACTGGAATACTGACACGGAACTGAAAGTTGACAAGAAATCAAAAAAAGAAATGATTGAGACAATTGAAAAGACGTTTGATAAAACGACAGAATTTATCTCAAATTTTGACATTAACAAACTGGGAGAAAGATTAGACTATTTTGGAGCGGATAGAACAAAAAGACAAATTTTATTGTTGCTTGCTGACCACATAACTCATCACAGAGGACAAATGTTAGTTTATATGCGACTAAATGGACTTGTTCCACCGAGATATGTTTTATATCAATAACTCAATCAGAATTGAATAATACAAAGCTGAATAAAAACAACGAAATGCCAACACCTTATATAATTTATTGCTAGTTCTAGCCTACTTACGAAAATCCTCGCGGATTTTCTATTCGGTTTTTATTTGCTAAATTAGTTGCTTAACCACGCAACAAACCATATGCAAACACGTTAGGTGCAAGCGCAAAAAAAACGAAATTCAACTAATGAACAAACTACAGAATGGAGAATATTTTGGAAATCATAATCAAGAACTAAGATTCAATGATATAATAATTACAGACACAGAATACACACACGAAAAAGTAGATTGGCATTATCACGAAAACCCATATTTTACATACCTACTTCAAGGAAAACTTTTTGAGGCGAGTAAAAAGAAATCTGATTACTTAACTTCTGGAAGTTTACTATTCCACAATTGGCAAGATGCTCATTATAATATTAAGCCACCTGAACATACAAGAGGTTTTCATATCGAACTAAATGCTGAATGGTTTAAAAGAAACGACATTCATTCTCTTAACTTTGAAGGAAGTATAAACATCAAAAACCCTCAAATTAAAACACTCCTAAACAAAATATTTTTAGAAACAAAAATTAATGACGAGCAAAGCCAAATAAGTATTCAATTATTAATATTAGAAATATTTAATAAAATTGAAGACAAAAAAAATCAGCTTACCAAACAACCGAAATGGGTAAATACCTTGAAAGAGTTAATAACTGATGAACCAAATAACAACTTTTCTCTTACAAATCTTAGTAAAGAATTAAATATACATTCTGTTCATTTATCAAGAGATTTTTCAAAACATTTCGGAACCACTTTAGGTCAATATATTCGATTACAAAAAGTGAATAAAGCAATACTTTTAATAGCAAAAAATGAATTTACATTGACTAACATATGCTACCAATGTGGCTTTTACGACCAAAGTCATTTCATTTCAAATTTCAAAAGAATTTATAATACAACACCTTCTGTTTTTCTTAAAGAAATTTCAAAACGTTAAAATTATACAATTATAAAAAGTGCTAAAGTTTCATCTTTGAAAAAAAACATAACATATATGAAATTTCACTTCATTTTAATTTTAGCTATACTTTCATTCTCAAGTTACGGACAAGATATGAAAGAGTACACAGGTAATTGGCAAGGAGAATTACCAAACAAAAATGTCTTTAATCTTACAGTTTCTATCCAAAAAAAGACAAATGAAAATTCACAATTTGTTATTTCAAATGAACACGAGATTATAAACAAGCAATTTACATTCGAAAATAAAATTCAATTATCACTAAATGACAATCTTACATTTACTGGAATTGTCAATAATGAGCAATCAGAAATAAATGGATTTATCAAATCTGGAATGCTTTTTTATCACATAAAACTTAAAAAGGAGGGAAATGAATTTATAGGTAAATGGAATATATTAATGATTGACAATTTAAAATCTCAGTCTTTATATTTAAGTGTAGAGAATGGCTCAAAAGATGATTATCAAGCATACCCTATTTGGGGAGATGATAGATTTACAGGAACTTGGTGCGATAATTTTCAAAAACAAAATGAGTTGATTTCATTTACGGACTTCAAAACTGGACTACAGTTTAAAGGAAAGCTATCTGAAGGTGAAATACATTTAGGAATATATTTAGGAACCAATATGTTTACACAAGTAGTTTTAAAAAAATCTACAACTGATTGGATAATTGGTGGATTTAAGAGTAAAAACAAAACTTCTATTCTACAACTTACACAAATGGAAAAGTTTATTTTAAATGATTCATTACCTAATACACATTCCGTTTTAATTTCAAAAAAAGGGAAAATAGTTTATGAAAATTACTTTGATGGTTACAATGAAAATATTCCACACGATATGCGTTCAGCATCAAAAAGTATATCATCCGCAGTAGTTGGAATAGCAAAAGACAAATCATTATTTAATAATGTTGAGCAATCTATTTTTGATTTTCTACCTAAAAAATATCAATCACATAAAGACAGCCTAAAAACGGAAATTGATATTCAGAGTCTTTTAACAATGAGTTCAGGTATAGATGCTATTGATTATGGCATCAATGCAAATCCAAAATCTTCTGCAACAGAGCAAAATTATCAAAGGACACCAGATTGGATAGAAGCAATTCTAACAGCTCCAATGATTCATAAGCCAAATACTAAGGCAAATTATGGTTCAGCGAATCCGGCTTTGCTTGGTGTTGCTATGGATTCAGTTGTTTCAGGGGCGTTGGAATTATTTATTGATAAGTATTTATTTCAAAAACTCGGAATTTCAAATTACATTATTCAAACAGACTTAAGAGATAAACCATATTTTGGAGGAGGAATGTATCTTACACCAAAAGATATGCTAAAATTTGGTGAACTATATCTTAATAAAGGGAAATGGAATGATAAACAGGTTCTTTCTAAAAAGTGGATTAAAAAATCATTTACGAATTATTTGAATTTAGAAAACACAGCAGACAAAAATGGGTATGGATATTTATGGTGGCATCATACCTACATAATAAATGGAAAGGAAGTAAAATCAATTGAAGCAAGAGGTGCAGGTGGTCAATATATATTTATAATTCTGAAATTGAAAGTAGTTGCAGTAATTACATCAGGAAATTATAGAAATAGGAAAAGTCAACAACCTGAAAAAATATTAAACAATTATATACTTCCTTTGTTAATGGAAAAGTAGCCAACACCAAACACTGTATAAAAATAATAGCGGTTTTAGTGCTAAATTCAAAGATAGTATCTTTATATAAAGTTCATTAATAATTTGAAAGATTTGCACCTTAAAAGCCGCTACTATTCTTATACTAAACGTTGTGGTGCATTAACCAGCACTCTGCAAAAAACTCAATCCGAACTGAATTTATTGAAATATATTTCTTAAATTTGTATCCAAGTAGATACAATAATATTTATGTTCTTTATTGAAAAAACAT
>Ga0222646_100290_pt1 | contig 15336 bp, 15 predicted proteins | sample AntAcemetagen293_FD_179819 | JGI IMG/M metagenome (GOLD analysis project Ga0222646, IMG submission 179819) | Saline water microbial communities from Ace Lake, Antarctica - #293 | ecosystem: Environmental > Aquatic > Non-marine Saline and Alkaline > Saline | place: Antarctica: Ace Lake | collected... | reverse complement strand
TAGGAACTTTAGCCACCATTTATAGCGTTGGTTCAGATGATGAAAATACCACCACCATTAAAGAGAAAATGCGTTCAGAAATTAATCCAGCAACGGGTGAGAAAATTTTTAATTTTCCAGCAGGGATGTCTTTATTAGTGTTCTATGCATTTGCAATGCAATGCATGGCAACCTTAGCCATTGTAAAACGCGAAACTAAAACATGGAAATGGCCTTTAATTCAGCTTTTTGGGATGACAGGTTTGGCCTATGTATGTTCATTAATTGTTTTTCAAATTCTTAAATAATGCAAGAAATAGTTGTTTACTTATTATTGTTATTTGCCGTTTTTTTCTTGGTGAAGAAATACGCATTTCCATCTAAGAAAAAAGGAAATTGCAATACAGGTTGCGATTGCCATTAAAAGTTAACAAAAAATTAATAGCTTCTTTTTGTAATGATTTCTATTTTTGATAGACTTGACATACATAATTTAATAAAACATATTTAAAGATGAAAAAATCAATATTAGCAATTGCAGTTTTTGCAATGACATTCATTAGTCCAACAGAAATTGCTGCGCAAAAATTCTCTAAATTAGACTTAAGTCCTTTAGACGCAGCGTCATACCCAGGTAGCTATAAAATTTCAGACAAGGTGGTAAAGGTTATTTACGGAAGACCACAATTAAAAGGAAGAGCTTTGGCGAAATTAGCACCAACCGACAAAGTTTGGAGAACAGGAGCAAATGAAGCGGCAGAAATTACATTTTATAAAGATATAATGTTTGGAGGGAAAGCAGTAAAAGCAGGAACCTATTCTTTATTTACGATACCCGCTTCAAAGGGAGATTGGACCGTAATTTTAAGCACAGCAAGAAATGTTTGGGGATCTTATTATTATAAACAAGAGGAAGACGTTATTAGAGTTCCTGGAATTGTTACCACATCAGAAAAAAATATAGAAGTATTTTCTATGTTATTTGATAAAGATATGACCTTAAAAATGGGTTGGGAAAACACCGTAGTTTCTGTATCGATAGTATTGGCAGGGTCAGAAGATTAATTTTTGTAGACATTTTAAAAAACCGCTAGTTATTCAAGTTGTTTATAATAGCAATTATCACAATTTTAAAAGAGGCTTCCAATACAAATTGGAAGCCTCTTTTAATTTAAAGTAAAGTAGCTATTCACTTAGAAAGATTAAACGTAAATTTGTCGCTTAATTAAGTAAATAGAAATGCAATACAACCACCTAGATATCGAAAAAAAATGGCAAAAATTTTGGGCAGAAAACCAAACTTTTAAAGCCAGTAATGAATCTGAGAAACCTAAATATTATGTGTTAGATATGTTTCCTTATCCTTCTGGTGCGGGTTTGCATGTCGGACATCCATTAGGGTATATTGCAAGTGATATTTATGCGCGTTACAAACGCCATAAAGGGTTTAATGTGTTGCATCCGCAAGGATATGATTCTTTTGGTTTGCCAGCAGAACAATATGCGATTCAAACGGGGCAACACCCAGCAAAAACAACGGAAGCAAATATTGCAACTTACAGAAGACAATTAGATCAAATTGGTTTTTCTTTTGATTGGAGTAGAGAGGTACGAACTTCTAGTCCGGAATACTATAAATGGACACAGTGGATTTTTATTCAATTATTTAATTCTTGGTATCATAAAGATACAGACAAAGCAGAAGACATTGCTACTTTGGTTAAAATCTTTAAAAAATCGGGAAACAAAAGCGTAAAGGCCGTTTGTGATGAAGAAATTATTTCTTTTTCTGCAGATGAATGGAACGCTTTTTCAACAACCGCACAAGAAGCAATTTTATTACAATACCGTTTAACTTTTTTGTCAGATACAGAAGTAAATTGGTGTCCGGGTTTAGGAACTGTTTTAGCAAATGATGAAATAGTAAACGGCGTATCAGAACGTGGAAGTCATCCTGTAGTTCGTAAAAAAATGACCCAATGGTCTATGCGAATTTCTGCATATGCACAGCGTTTATTAGATGGTTTAGAAACCATAGATTGGCCACAACCTTTAAAAGATTCTCAAACAAACTGGATTGGGCGTTCTCAAGGAGCCATGGTTTCTTTTGATGTTGCAAATGGCTCTGAAACAGTAGCTACTGAAGTAAAGCTATCTTATAAAGAGTTAGAAGCTTTAAAAGAATTAAGACAAAACTTATCGAAAGCAGAAACCGTTCTTTGGGACGAATTAAAAAATAAAAAAGGAGCGGCAAAATTTAGAAAAAAATATACGATTGGTGCATTTTTGGTAGATTATGTATGCTTGGTAAAAAATATAATTATAGAGTTTTCGGGCAAAGAAGAGGAAGCAGCAAGAACTAAATTCTTTGCAAAAGAAGGATTTAATGTGGTTCGTTTTACAAATGAAGAAGTCATTGAAAACGTACTTTCTGTAGTTTCTAAAATTAATGCAGCAATTCAATTTCCAAAAGCAATTGAAAAAGGAGCTAAAAAAGAAGTAGCTTTAACGGCAAAAAATCAATATAACATAGCCGTTTTTACCACAAGACCAGATACTATTTTTGGTGTCTCTTTTATGACGCTTGCTCCAGAGCACGAGTTGGTTTCTAAAATTACTACGGATGCTCAAAAAGCAGCTGTTGAAAAGTATATTACAGTCACGGCAAAACGCTCTGAACGCGATCGAATGGCAGATGTAAAAACTATTTCTGGTGTATTTACAGGAGCGTATGCAATCCATCCTTTTTCTGGTGAGAAGGTTCAAATTTGGATTGGCGATTACGTATTGGCAAACTACGGAACAGGAGCCGTAATGGCAGTACCCTGTGGAGACCAGCGTGATTATGATTTCGCAAAAAAGTTCGAAATTCCGATTCCTAATATTTTTGAGGGAGTTGATATTTCTGAAGAAGCACACACCGGTAAAGACGCAACAAAAATTGCAAACTCCGATTTTTTATCAGGATTAAAGTATAAGAAAGCATTAAAATTATCCATTTTCGAAATGGAGAAACGAGGCTTTGGTTACGGGAAAATAAACTACCGTTTGCGGGATGCTGTTTTTAGCAGACAACGCTATTGGGGAGAGCCATTTCCGGTGTATTACAAAGACGGAATGCCTCAAATGATTGACACAAAACACCTGCCAATTGTATTGCCAGAAGTAGAGAAATACTTACCAACAGAAGACGGGAAACCACCTTTAGGAAATGCAACAGCATGGGCTTGGGATTCTCGTGCGAAGAAAGTGGTTTCTAATGAGAAGCTAAAAAATAAGACCGTATATCCTTTAGAATTGAATACTATGCCAGGTTGGGCAGGAAGTTCTTGGTATTTTAACAGGTATATGGATGCTACAAATACAGCAGAATTTGCAAGCAAAGAAGCCTTAGATTATTGGAAAGAAGTAGATTTATATATCGGAGGTTCTGAGCATGCAACAGGGCATTTATTATACGCCCGTTTTTGGCAAAAATTCTTATTTGATAAAGGTATTGTGCCGGTAGATGAGTTTGCAAAAAAACTAATCAACCAAGGGATGATTTTAGGGACGAGTGCTTTTGTTTATAGAACAACTACGTTTGTAAAAGAAGGCTGTGGTTGTGCTGATGGAAAATCTAATGATGATGTTTTAAACAACATACCAACAGTACTTGTTTCTAGGAATTTATTCAATTCAGACGATGAATTTGAAACGGTTGTTAAAAATTATTTAATGGACAAAGGACTTTTGAATCCTTTGAACGCAGACATCGTAATGATTGTAAAGACCGCAATTCATGCAGATGTTTCTTTGGTAAATGCTTCTGATGACCTAGATGTTGAGGCATTTAAAAATCATCCTATGAATGCAACTTATAAAAATGCAGCATTTATTTTAGAAGATGGAGTTTATAAAGTTGGACGCGAAGTAGAAAAAATGTCGAAATCGAAATACAATGTTGTAAATCCAGATGATATTGTAGTTCAATACGGTGCAGATGCACTGCGTTTATTCGAAATGTTTTTAGGTCCTTTAGAGCAAGCGAAGCCTTGGAAAACTTCTGGTATTTCTGGCGTTTCATCTTTCTTAAAAAAACTATGGAAACTCTATTTTAGCGAAGAAGTTTTTGAAGTTTCAAAAGAGAAAGCAACAAAAGAGGAACTAAAAGTTTTACACAAAACAATTAAGAAGGTTCAAGAAGATATAGAGAGTTTTTCTTTTAACACTTCTGTTTCTACTTTTATGATTGCGGTAAATGAATTCACCGCCTTAAAATGTAATAAGCGAGCTATATTAGAGCCTTTATTAGTTTTATTATCTCCGTATGCACCCCATATTTCAGAAGAACTGTGGAATAAGTTAGGAAATAAAAAATCTATTTCTACGGCAGATTTTCCGGTTTTTGATGCAAAATATTTGGTAGAAAGTGCTAAAAATTATCCGATTTCATTTAATGGTAAAATGCGTTTTACGCTAGAGCTTTCGTTAGATTTATCAAAAGAAGAAATAGAAAAAACAGTTTTAGAACACGAAAAAACAATTGCACAATTAGAGGGTAGAACTCCTAAAAAAGTAATTGTGGTGCCTGGGAAAATTATAAACATCGTTGGTTAAAGGCGCAGCCTTTATAGATATTCGTTTGTTTGTAAAATGTCATTGCCAGGCACGAAGCAATCCGCTAGTCGGTTTATGTAATTTATTTGTAATTTCGAAAAGTGCCTTTTTAGGCGATTGAGAAATCTTATTAAAAAAAATTGAAAGATTGATACTGAAACGTGATTTAGTAAGAATGGAATACATCAAAAAAAATAAAAAAAATGATTGATTTTTTCGAAATTATTGGGTTGTTAGCAGCATGTATTACAACGGCATCTTTTTTACCACAGGTATTTAAAACATATAAGACAAAAGATACCTCAGGGTTGTCTCTAACCATGTATGCTGCTTTTTTTATTGGGATTGTTTTATGGTTAATTTACGGAATTCATCTAAACAGTTTGCCTATGATTTTGGCGAATGCAATCACTGCCGTACTCTCTTTATTTCTAATAATTATGAAATTAAAGCATAAATAAGAAGTGAAGCGATACTTATTTTTAATTTTGGTATCTTTAACTGATTTTTAATTTTCTTGTCTTTAAAATTTATTTTTGAAGCAAGGTAAAAATAATAAATTTTGATTCGTTTTGCCGGCATCTCTTTAAGAATTCGTATTTTTTTATCCATGATTTTATTGGTGTTGTTGGCATCTATTTTAATTTTGGGGGTCACGGTATATCAATATGATGAACAGACAAAAGACTATAACATTCAGCGTTTTGAGCGTAAAGAAGCCATTGCAAAAAAAACAATTGAATTAGAACTCTCCGCTAAAACTACGTATCCCGTAAATACAGACAACCTCTCAAAGATTTTTCAGAGTAGAATTTATGAAATATCTTCTATAAATAAATTGAACATTACGATTTATAATTTAGAAGGAAGGTTGTTAAAAACCTCCTTTGGCAATGCTTTTGAAAAAATAGACAATACATCACTTACGGATTATATAGTATCTGAATTGGCACAAAACTCCAATCATAGAATTTTAAAAAACAAAGAAATTGACGGCATCAGTTATCAAACTTCTTATGCTTATATAAACGATACTAAATTTAAACGCATCGGTGTTTTAGAGCTGCAGTTTACGCAAGATAATTTTGAAATAGAACAAGAGCTTAAAGAGTTTATTTACAGACTAAGTTTGGTGTATTTACTCATGTTTGTGGTGGCAATTTCCTTTGCATATTTCTTGTCAAGCTATATTACACGCTCAATAAAGACCATTTCAGATAAAATGCAGCAAACGCGTTTGAATAAAAGAAATGAGAAAATTATATTAAATAACGCAAGCTCTGAGATTGAAGTTTTAGTAGCTGCTTATAATAATATGATAGATCAGTTAGAGGAGAGTGCAGCAAGATTGGCAAAAAGTGAACGAGAACAAGCTTGGAGAGAAATGGCAAAACAAGTGGCACATGAAATTAAGAATCCGCTAACGCCAATGCGTTTGTCTGTGCAAAGTTTCGAGCGAAAATTTAACCCAGAAGACGAAAATATTAAAGAAAAACTAAAAGAATACAGTCAGACTTTAATTCAGCAAATAGATGTGATGAGTTCGATTGCTTCTGCTTTTTCAGATTTCGCAAAAATGCCCACTCAGAAAAAAGAAAAAATAGAAATTATAAGTATTGTAAAGTTAGCACTCGATATTTTTAATGAAAAATCTGTAAAATATCAAACCAATGAAAAAGAGTTGTATGCTTTTTTAGATAAAACGCAGTTGATTAGAATTGTAACCAATTTGGTTAAAAATGCAGTTCAGGCAACAGAAAACGAAGAGAACCCTTTTATAAATGTTGCTGTCATATCTAAAGGGGCTAAAATAAAAATAGTAGTTTCAGACAACGGCAAAGGAATTTCTGATGCGGTAAAAGATTTGATTTTCGAACCGAAGTTCACCACAAAAACAAGCGGAATGGGCTTAGGTTTACCAATGATAAAAAACATTATAGAAGCGTACGACGGCACCATTGATTTTACATCTAACCAAGGTGTTGGAACTATTTTTACGGTAGTTTTACCGAAAAAATAAATTAAATTCAAAGTAGAATTTATAATTTTCACAGCAATTTAAATAGATAATAAAATGAATTTTGAAAATATTTTAGTTACAAAGACAGCTGCTTTAGCACAAGTAACAATCAACAGGCCAAAAAAATTAAATGCCTTAAACAAGGCAACGATTCATGAACTACACAAAGCATTTGATGCTTTAGAAACCGACTTAAATATAAAAGTAATTATACTTACAGGTATTGGAGAAAAGGCATTTGTTGCAGGAGCAGACATCTCTGAATTTGCAGATTTCAGTAGTGAAGAAGGTGCTACTTTAGCTAGAGAAGGTCAAGAAATAGTATTTAATTTTATTGAAAATTTAGCAACACCGGTAATTGCGGCAATCAATGGTTTTGCATTAGGTGGCGGTTTAGAGTTGGCAATGGCTTGTCATTTTAGAATTGCATCAGACAATGCAAAAATGGGTTTGCCAGAGGTTTCTCTTGGCGTAATTCCAGGATATGGTGGCACACAACGTTTGCCACAATTGGTTGGTAAGGGCAAAGCGATGGAAATGATTATGACTGCTGGCATGATTTCTGCAGAAGAAGCCAAAGCCTGCGGATTGGTAAACCATGTAACAACACAGGAAGAGTTAATACCATTAGCAGAGAAAATTTCAGGTAAGATAATGAGAAACTCTTCGGTAGCAATTAGTGCTGCAATTTTTGCTATAAATGCAAATTTCGAGGATGGTGTAAACGGTTATGATGCAGAAATTAATGCTTTCGGAGAATGTTTTGGAACTGGAGATTTTAAAGAAGGCACTACTGCTTTCTTAGCAAAAAGGAAACCTAACTTCTCTGGAAATTAAAAGGTTAAAATAAAAAAAGCGAGCCCTAAAAGGCTCGCTTTTGCATTAAACTTAACAAAGGTTTAATGCACAATTAACTAAATTATTTATATTTTAAAAATTTTGCTATATCCTCTTTTTTTAGAATTGATGGCAACTCTATAGTCTCCCTTTTTAGTTTTTAACAATCTAAAAACTCTTTCTAGTTCATTTCCTTCTTTTATGGTTTCAGAATAAATAACGGCATCTTCATAGTACAATGTTATTTTTATAGGTTCGTTGTCAAAAGTCATTTTAGAAATAAAAACTAAGTTTTCTGCTGTTCTAATAATGGGTTTAAAAATAGTTTTCGTGTTTTGAGTAAGAAAAGTTACAAACCCGTTTTCTACTAAAAATGGTTTTATTATAATTTCAAAGTTTTTTTCTAGCTCTGTAGTATACCTTCCGTTTTTTAAAGCGGTTAAATCAAACATTTTAGAGTAATTTCCAGAAGTTTCAATTATGTCGTTATAAATAATGCTTCCTTTTGCGTCTTTTATAGATAAAACCTGTCCTTTTCTTACAGCTGAAAATTCAACTTTAACATTTTTTCCAGCAATAATATTGATCGCATTGTTTTTTTCAGTTGCATAGTTTATGAATGTTGCAAACATTAGAACTACTGCTAAATACTTTTTAAGTGTTGTTTTCATTTTATATATTTTAAGTAATATGAACACTGCAAAGTTATATCAGATGTAGGTTTAAAAAAACACTTATATTGACAAGTATATGTGCTAAATTATCACAATATCTAATGTTAAATTAACATTAAGTTAATATAGTATATAATACGGTTAATTTTATGCCTTTTTTTATTTATTAGTGTTGTAATTTTGTTTCAAATATTTTTTAAGTGAAAACAAAACCGACATTAGAAAAAATTACACCAAGTTTTGGGAGTTCTTTGTTAGTTAAAAAGCATGTACAATTTTTGAAGACTAATAAAGCTTTTTGGCATTTTCATCCAGAAATAGAAATTGTGTACGTAAATAAAGGAAAAGGAAAAAGACATATTGGAAATCATGTAAGTTATTTTAACAATAGCCAATTGGTATTAATTGGGTCTAATTTGCCACATTTAGGTTTCATGGATCGTTTAACAACCAATGGTTCTGAAACATTAATACAGTTTAAACCAGAGTTTTTAGGAGAAGATTTTTTTAAAATTCCAGAGATGGTTGCTATTGCTCTTCTTTTTGAGCGTGCAAAGAAAGGAATTCGATTTAATATTGAAATAAAGAAGAGAATTGGCGCTAAAATTGAAGAGTTAGTAGATTTAGAAGGCCCTCACAGAATTATTTCTTTTTTAGATATTTTAAGAGAATTAGCACAAACAGATGATTATACAATTTTAAATGCAGATGGTTTTGCTTTTGAAACGCAGCCACAAGATAGTAGTAAAATAGACATCATATTTAAACATATAAATGAGAATTTTAACCAGCATATAAGTTTAGACGAAATTGCTGGGTTGGTTAGTATGACGGTGCCTGCCTTTTGCCGGTTTTTTAAAAAAACAACTTCAAAGACATTTACAAAATTAGTTAATGAGTACAGAGTTGTGCATGCTACAAAATTACTATCCGAAAGTAATATGAGTATTACAGATATTTGTTTTGAGTGTGGTTTTAATAATTTTTCTCATTTTAATAAATTATTTAAAGAGTTTACAGGTAAATCTGCCTCAAAATATAGAAGTCAAATATTAAAACTTGTACAGTAAATAAAATTTTTATGAAAATGAAAAGCGTAAATGATAAAATTGAAGAAACTTTAAATTATTATAGTTTTAAAAGTTTAGAGATTTTAAATTATGTAAATTCTAACACTAATTTATCGGTAGAAGTAATTATAGAAAAAGCCGAAGAACTGGCTGTTTTAGAATATAAAATTACGGCTTTAGAGGCCGCAGAGGAAAATTAAACTACTTTAAACCAGCCCATTCATCATAAAATTGTTGCAGAGATATTTCCATAAAAGAGTGTCTTTATGTGGCTATTTTCTTTTTAGAAATTGTGTTTATATTATCTTTAAAAAAAATTACAGTTCTCTTTTATAAAAAGGGTTTAAAATTTTTTCAATCTTATCCGATACGGGCGTTCAGGTTTTTAAAAGCACCGCTGCACTATTTCTACGAAGTTATTTTGCCAAACCCTTAGCATAGGTAATTAGTCTAAAAGGCAATGATAACAGCAGTTACGGAAAGCTCAGACTGCTACGTTCTCTGTCTTTGCAGTAACGGGTTACGTTATTTGCTAGTATTCACTGCCGTTATTTCGAGCGCGCAATGAATAAAGCCATCTCAACACATCAACGCAAAATAATAACACATAGATTTTAGTCAAATAGCAACTCTTCTAGTATGACATTTATTGTATTAAACCAACATTTGTTGCACTAAAACAGCACTTAATTATATAACTTATTTACATAATTATACAACAATAAATAAAGCCTCTGTTTGTATTTTAATCGAAAATTATAAAGAGAATTATCTGTTTAATCTTTAGTATGTGACTGCCTCAGATGCTGCTGTAAGTGGTTCTTTTATTTTGAATGGCAGCATAACAGGAGCTATTACTTATACAGAATATTTTTAATAGTACCGTTAAAATTATAGGTTTAACCTCAAGGAGTGCTCCAACTTTAAGTGCGTTGGCTATTAGTGGTAAAGAAGTATTGGTGAATAAATTCATTGGCCAAAATGTAAAAAAAATTTTACTGCTCGCAAGTTTGTCCATAGGTGTTTACATTTTAAATGTTGTTTCTGATTTGGGCACCTTTCAAAAAAAGATAGTTGTAAAATAAAAATCTCTTTAAAATAAATAGTAGACATGAAAAACAACAAAAAGCAAGAAAAACTTGAAATATCTAGAAAAGAAGCAATTTCTAAAATAGGAAATTACGTTAAGTATGCAGCCTTAACAGCTTTAGGAACCTATATTATATTAAGCCCTAAAAAGGCACAAGCAGCAAGTCCAGGGAGTCCTGGAATAGGGTTTTAAATAAAATATATATTAATTAAGATTTGAAACTACTCTTATGAAAGAAAAATACAAACAAAAAACACAAACATTACTTACATTTTATTTTTTAGGATTGACTCTTTTTGGAGTTTCTGCGAAAGAGATTTCAAAAAATGAAAGAATTACTCCTTATGGAGTTTTGACTTATATTTCTTCTACTCCAACAAGCGGTACTAACAATGTCTCTAGAAGTGCAGATATTGTGCTAACTTTTAATGAAGTAGTGGCAAGTGCCACTTTAAACAATATGAATATTAAGGTTTCAGGTAGCCAAACAGGAACCATTGCAGCAAGTTTTAGTAGTGGAGGAACTACGCAGGTTACCATTAATCCAACCACCGATTTTAAAGCAGGTGAATTGATTACGGTTACACTATTATCAGGGTTGCAGTCAAACGCTACTGCTGATGCCTTATCTAATCCATACACCATACAGTTTACGGTAGTAGCTTTGGCTAACGATTATTACAACCTACCTAAGATTAGATGATGCTGCTTTGTATTGGTATCGAAATGATGGTACTGAGATTTTTACGGAAATATTGCTTACTCCTAGTAAAGATTTTGATGGTATTTGGAGTCTTTTTGTGAAAGATATTGATGGTGATGGAGATATAGATATACTTGCGGCAAGTGGGAAAGACAATATTATGGTCTACTATCTTAATGATGGTAGCGAAAACTTTACAAAGTTTAATTATACTAATACTTTTGCTGGGGCTAAATTCCGTAATGTTCACATTGCTAATTTGGATAATGATGGCGATGAAGATATTGCATACATTTCCAACAATAACGACGATGTAATATGGTTAGAAAATACTGGAACTGGAACAGGGAATTTGATTTTTGGAGCACCTATGTTTTTAGATACGGAGGCAACTGGAGTATGGGGGTTAGATGTGAAAGATATGGACAAAGATGGAGATTTAGATATTTTAATTAGTACGGCCCAGTCAGGCACTGTTAACACTGATAGGATATCATGGTATGAAAACAATGGAGCCAAGTCTTTTACCAAACACGATATTACTACAACAGTAGATAAAGTACGCAGTGTTTTTGCAATTGATGTGGATGATGATGGTGATATGGATTTTCTCTCTTCTTCTGCAGATGATGACACGGTATCGTGGTATCAAAACAACGGAAATCAGACTTTTACAAAAAAAGACATTGATACAAATTCCGATAATGTTCAAAAAGTAACTGCTTCAGATGTGGATGGAGATGGTGATATCATGTCTGCTTCTGGATCCGATGATGTCATTGCTTTATATTTGAACAATGGAAGTGAAGTTTTTACAAAGAAAGTAATTACCAATCTGTTAGATGGAGCAAGAGCTGTAGGAACTGTCGATTTGGACAGCGATGGAGATTTAGACATTCTTGCTGCTTCTGTAAATGATGATTTTACAGTATACACACATCTATTAGTAGACAGTCAAGGACAAGATTTAGCCATTCAATCCTTACCCGATAGTGATTTTGAAAGTATAGTTATTCCTTTAGGAGTGAACGCTATTTCTGGAACAGCACTTGTTTTTACCGCTGAGAGTATAAATATTCCAAACGGATTGGATGTTATTTTAGAAGATAGAGAAGAACAAACCTTTACAATATTAAGCGATACAAATACTCAATACTCTGTAACACTTAAAGATAATAGTAATGGTATTGGTCGTTTTTATTTGCATACCAATACACAAGCAACTTTAGGCTTAGAAATTCAAGATTTAACCAATGTTAGTGTTTATAAAACATCAGCATCTAACCTTAGAATTACAGGTTTAGACATAGGAATTGCCTCAATGCAACTCTACAACACATTAGGTCAATCAGTATTTAGTGCTTCTTTTGAAGGAGCTTCTGTTAACAATTTTGCTTTGCCAAACTTAAAGGCAGGTATTTATATTGTAGATATTAAAACAGGATCAGGAAAGTTGAATAAAAAAATAATCTTACAGTAAAAAATAAGTAAACTTTGAGTAATTCAAAAAGCAAAACTAACAAAGAGAGTCTTACAAGAAAGGAAGCTTTAGGGAAAACATGCTTTGTTAACAGCTCTAGGTAAATACATGATTTTAAGATCACAAAAAGCACAAGATTAGAGTCCTGTAGATATTTCAAGTAGTAATTTTTTAAAATAAATCCCTTGCTGAATAGGCAGGGGATTTTAAAATATATGAATGCGAATGCTTACCAAAGCAAATAAAATAGCGCATGCCTCTTTGTTTTGGGTAAAACTATACAAACAAGGAATGTCTTGGGTGGCTTGCGAGCAAAGTGGCTATTAAAAAGGCATATAACAAAAACAACAAGTTCTTTAAGATAGCCAATAAAGAATATAGCAGCATTTTAAAATAATATTTAGCTACAACAACAACTTAGCAGGCTCTATGCTTTATGCAGCCAAGTTTAGGAAAATAGTTAATCTAACCATGGCTGTCGGCACAATTATAACCTTAGACGCGCATGAGAAAGCAAAAACCATTAACAATTTTGTATGTAATGAACTCGATTCTGAAATTCTGTATACCTCAAAGCATTGGTCTGCTATAATTAATAATTAGTGGCAAATATATGGCAATGTTATAATAGAGAATGCACAATTAATAGTCCCTGTAAGAACTATTTTAAGCCCTATAAAGAGCGATGAAATATATACAGACTTGGTTACCAATCTTACCAAATCACTCAGTAAAATAAAGAAAGATAATAGGTTGCTTGCATTAATTAAACACATTAAAAATGCAAACCGTTTATTAAACTCCAAAGGTATTTTGGGTGTTCTAAAAAAGACCTTACTGGCAAAGCATCAGACTTAATAGTTGTAGAGGACACAAGTGCTACTTCTAATGCTAAAGTATATAGGGTATTGCCTACTAATACATTAGATTCAAAATACAGTTTACTACTGTTTTGCCAATCTGGCTGCGGGCTCTGTGAGGCTGCTATAGAAGGTTTAAAAAATAATTATACTATATAAAGAAAAAAGGGATTCGTATAATTGAACTCTCAGCAGATCAAGATATTTCTGTATATAATGAAACAGCAGCAATACTTTTAAATGGAAAGTTACTGCGATTTAAAAGGGGCTAATGGCATTAATTTTAAGAATTATGCAGTAACTGGCACACCTACGATGTTTGTTTTGGATAGTAAAGGTATCTTGCTTAAAAAAATAGCGACTATAAAAAAGTTACTAACTTGGAGTGCATGGTTATAATACCGATAAAAATTTAGATTTAAAAAGTGCTTGATTGTAGTATACCTTTTAAAAAGTGCTTTGTACAACCTAGCAATTTTAATCAAAAAACAACCACAATTAGGAAACCCTTTTTGATAAATAAAGGCAATATAACTCATAATAGGTATTAACTTTTTAATATATAGTATGGGTTCTTTTTTGCAGAATTATTTGGTTAGCAAATCTTAAATTAAGCGGCATTGTTCTAAAAAACTACTTTAAACCATTCCATTCATTATAAAACTGTTTTAGAAATTGCTCCATATATTGGTGTCTTTCAAGAGCAATTTTTTTTCCAGAAGCGGTGTTCATTTGGTCTTTTAGCAATAGCAATTTCTCATAAAAATGATTGATTGTTGGTGCATCAGAATTTTTATATTGCTCTTTTGTCATATTTAAATCTGGAATAATTACAGGATCGTACAACGCCCTATTTTTAAATCCGCCATAATTAAAGCAACGTGCAATGCCAATGGCACCTATTGCATCTAACCGGTCTGCGTCTTGCAAAACTTCTAGTTCTTTAGAGGTAAATTTTTCAGACACTGTATCAAAAGAATTTTTATAAGAAATGTGTTTTATAATGTTTACAATATGTGTTATAGCGGCAGTATCAACTTTTTGTTCTTTTAAAAAGTTAGTGGCTACTTTAGGCCCAATAGTTTCATCACCATTATAAAACTTAGGGTCTGCAATATCATGTAAAAGGGCGGCTAAAGAAACTACAAAAATAGCAACTTTTTCATCTTTAGATATTAAAAGTGCGTTTTTATAAACACGTTCAATATGAAACCAATCATGCCCTCCTTCGGCGTCTTTTAATTCCTTTTTTACAAATGCAATGGTAGCCGTAATAATTTTCTCTTTGTCCATTATTATGTTCTTAAAGTGATTTCTTTTTTTATTTTTTTTACTTCAAATAGCATTACAAAAAGCATTGGAACAAAAAATAAAGGTAGAAAAGTTTGAAAAGAAATTCCCTTATCAATAAAAGAAAATGCTGCAAAAACAACCATTAAAAGAAGTAGAACACTTTGTATGAGTAACATTCTCTGCTGTTTTTTTAGCTTATTTAATAATTCTTGTTTGGTATAAGTAGCTAAGGTCATCTAATTTTTTAGTAAAAATAAAAAATCCACTCTAAAATAGAGTGGATTTTTTTTAAAGTATTTATTTAGAAGAAGACTAGCAAAATTCCTCATAAGCTTGCGCTAAATTCTGAGCAATCATTTGTGCAGATCTACCTTCTATGTGGTGGCGTTCTAACATGTGTACCAAGTTTCCATCTTTAAACAATGCAATTGCTGGTGAAGATGCTGGAAAAGGAATCATAAACTCTCTTGCTTTTTGCGTAGATTCTTTTTCTACACCTGCAAAAACAGTAGTTAAGTTGGTAGGTGTTTTCTCTGCACCTAAAGAAGCAATTGCTCCTGGTCTAGCAGTACCTGCTGCACAACCGCAAACTGAGTTTACCATCACTAAAGTGGTTCCTTCTTTAGACATTGCGTTCTCAACGTCTTTACTTGTATATAATGCTTCAAAACCTGCGTTGGTTAATTCTTCGCGCATTGGTTTTACTAATTCTTCTGGATACATAATTGTTG
>Ga0222646_100285_pt1 | contig 15534 bp, 19 predicted proteins | sample AntAcemetagen293_FD_179819 | JGI IMG/M metagenome (GOLD analysis project Ga0222646, IMG submission 179819) | Saline water microbial communities from Ace Lake, Antarctica - #293 | ecosystem: Environmental > Aquatic > Non-marine Saline and Alkaline > Saline | place: Antarctica: Ace Lake | collected... | reverse complement strand
CTGAGCCACCCTAATCACTTCTAACGCCTTTTCTCCTGAGCACAACACATCGACCGCCTTACCGTAAGCGTGAGCGCCTAGAGCTTCTTTGCGGGCTTCTATTGGGTGTAGTGGGCATCTGTAAGCAGACGAGATAGCAAACGGGAACCCGCACTCTTCACGGATAGCATTTAGGGTCGCCAAAAACCCCAGATCAAATTCGATTGTATTGCAGCCGCATTTGCAAGCCAGCTCTTTGGATCTGAAGTAGCCTTCTTGTTTTTTCTTCGTAGCTTTAGCCATTATTTGCCCTTTCCTTTTACTCTTTCAACAGTTCTAAGTGAGCCTAGCCCAAGCATCCCCATTAATACAGGTAACATTGTAGCAGTATCGGCTTGCGGTATGTCCACGCCAAAGCCTGCTAGTAGCGGGGAAACTAAGAAGTTAACTCCAAAGCCTAATACGCAAACCCAGCCTGTAGCGGGTCGCCATCCAGCCTGAAACCAATTGCCTTTAGCGTCTTCGGTATTGAGTTTAATTTGAGCCATTGCAGTTTCTTGCGCATATTTCTGTGACATTGTTGCAATTTCATGCGCTATTTTCTGTTTTGTGTCGGCATCAGGAATGAATTTATCTAGCAAGCTGGTTACTGGCGCTATAAGGCTACTGAGCATGGAGATTCCTCATTATTTAACGGGGTAAAGCTTAAATTATAACTTTATCAATAAACGGAGATAGGATAATTGCGGGGTATAGCAGCCAGAGCCGTTTATCGAATCGACCTAGACGCTCATCTAGCTTGTCACTTAACTTTTCTAACTGTGTACTGCCATGATTCAGTTGTTTTTCGATGTTTGCGTAACGTACCGCGCATTCTTTTTCATGCCCATCTAGCCGTATCTCGACTTCTTTTACTGTAATCATAGCTGGTTGCCGTGGTTTAGGTTGGAAGATTGGTTTACATTGTAACTGCTTTAATCATTAGGTACAAAACATACCCCATTCCACCAATTACAGCAAAAGAAACGCTATTCCAGAAGAACGCTTTACGTTTTCGAGCCTGAGCGTATACGGTCTTTTCTCTCTGATCCCTGATCTTTCTGCGCATATCTAGCAGCTCTTGGTAAGCCGTTGCGCCGTAGGAGTACATAAGCAGTTCACGGAGGTCTTTTTCTTGCTGCTGTATCTTCTTGTTATTGGCAAACATCTCCATAGCCTCTTGCTCTATAGACTTGGATGCCACTAACCTTTTAAACAGTGGAGGGTTTTCTGCTTGCCTTTTCGCCTCGTTGAAATCACTAACAGCGCCGTACCACTTGCCAACCTGACCAAGAGTGTTTTCGATTTCTTGGCCAGCGGATACCATCTTTTGTACCATTTTAAAGGCACTGGTAGCCATGGCAACGGCGCTGATAGGGTCAATCATAGTGTTAGCTCTCTTCGGTTACTTCAGCCTCTAATTCAGCAACTAGCATCGTAACAAAGGCATCTTTACCTACTGACAATTGATCAAGGTTAAACTGCGTAGACTTAATCTTACGATCTAAATCATTACAGTGATTAACCATAGCCTGTTGCTGCGGGGTCATATCTTCGTAAGTGTATTCAACGTCATTTACTACAATGGGAGTTGTTTTTTTCTCGCCCATGTTTTTATCTCCTTCGGGTTATTGTTTGGCTTTATTGCCAAGGAACGCGAATTGCTCTAAAAGTTTATAAGCCTTAGCAACAAACGCATCGTCTTTCGGGGTGTCTGTATAGTTGCATACAACGCTAGCAATTGACACCAGCGAGGTTGCAAGAACATACAGATCTAACAAGTAGCCCATCACCAAGGTACGCCAGCGGCTGTTGCTGGTGCTTTAGACTCTTCGATCTGAGCAGCAATGCTAGACTCAAGAGCTTCAACAGCCTCTTCGCCCATAGATGCTTTGACCCATTCAACAGCCTGAGCTTCAGTGATGTCTACATATGCCGTGTAGCCTTCAGCAGTAGAGTCAGGCGTAAAGCCACAAGTGCCATAAGAGCTTCCTGAGTAGGTTACAGCGTCATCACCAGTGCCTACTACTTCGCTGTCTGATGCTCGCCAATGTGCTACAACTACACCGTCATCAGATGAGTTGCGTTCTAGTGTTGCTATTGTCCAAGTTACTGCCATGATTATTCTCCTTCTTTTAGTGATGCGTTGTATGCAACAATAACTGCCTGTGTATGTACAGCAGCGCAGATAGCTTGCACTTCGACAGACTGATTACTGTAGTCATCACCTGCTGTTACAACGTGCCTGTGGTAGCCAGATGAAAGCTCAACGCCGTCTTCTAGGACTTTGGTGCAGGTCCGTACTTGTACTGCTTTGAACTCACCTACGATTTCAATCTTGTCTTCGGTTATTACTTTTTCTAAACCCATTGTGTTGCTCCTGTCTGTGCCTACCGTCCGATAGGCGTATGGTTATGTTGTTCTGTAAGTAAGAGTAAAGTAAGTTCTGGAGTTAGTGGTTACATCCGAACCAATCATTTTATCTCCAGCAGCTATAGAGCCTAAAGTGTCGACAAACTCCACATAAGAAGCGCCACCGAATCCTAAAACAGAAAGCATATTGCCGTTTGAAACGCTATATGCTAAAACACTTGATCCAGAAGACGAGCCCTCTATGGCAAAAGGTAAGTTTGACCGAACAACGCCCGTCCCGCCTGTTGTTCCTCCTAAAGACTGTACTGAGACTGTGCAGACGTTTCCAACTTTTGTGTATCTTCCGGTGACAACATCTAAGGTAGACCCGCCGTTTTCATAAAAGTCAGCGGTGTAAGTACCCTCCTCATAGTCATCCAACTTATTAGCAGCACCTGTCCCGCCTAAGTAGACACCGCCTGATAGGTAGAGGTCTGTGAAGCGGCTTGTGCTTCGACCAAGGGAAATGAGTGCATCACTATTTGCACTAGTGCCCTCTGGGGTTACAGCATTAGCTGCGCTATTGAAGAGAAGTTTAGTGTCACCTGAGCCTATTGTAAGGTAAGACGCTCTGGTGCCGATTTCCCCAACAGTTGCGCTGTCTTTTCTGAAGTTTACAAGTTCACCATCATCCGTATGTCTACCTACATACAAAGCAGTCTCACCATCTCTGACAATGGCCGCAAGACCGTTGGGGCGCAACTCAATGCCTACGTTTGTCACGCCCGTGGCTGTCTTACCCACCATCAGGTTGCCTGACGAGTCTATGGTTGCAACAGTACCGCTAGCTGATGTTTCTATTTGCAAACCACCGCCATTGGTAAGTAGGTTAACGTGACCTTCAGAGTTTTCTGCCCTAAAGCCAACCGCACCTGCCGAGCTGGTGTTTGCAGCATGGACCAACTCTGCTGGACTACTAGTACCAATACCCACGTTGCCTGAAGCATCTATGACTAAACGTGTTGATGGTGAGTTGCTAGTGCCTGTACCAAACTCTAATTGATTAGCGCCTCCTGAGCCTTGACCAACGGCTTGAATGTAAGAATTAACACCAGCCCCGCCATTGTCTTGAGTTTCAAATTCAATTCTACCAACAATTTCGGAGCTAGAAAGACCAGTATCTGGATTTTCTAATCGTATAATTGACCCACCAGAAGCTTTTGACAAGTGTAATAAACTATCTACACTACTAGTGCCGATACCCACGTTGCCTGATCCGTCTATGCGCATGGCTTCAAGTGGCGTAATAGCCGGGTCAGTGCCGTCAGAGCTTGCAACATTAAATGTAATGTTACCTTTAAACCAGCTTGTTGCATCTGTCTTAAAATCAATACTTGCTAGTTTCGCAATGTTATTTCCATAACTCCGCGCTTGACCTATTAAAGACATGACAGTGGTGTTTGTTTGACCGTCAGCACCATAGTTTGTAGCAATTAAATTAATTGTTGAGCTGTCTTGCCAATGTGTCAAACCATAGGGCAAACTAGTACCAATACCCAAAGACTCCGCAGACGCATCCCAGAACAACTTAGCCGTTGTGCCTGTGTCATCGTAGAAGCTGATGTCTCCGTTGGCGGCTATTCCTAAACGGTTAATTGTATCTGTACCGTTATATGCTTGCAGGTTTATTGCGCCGTAAGCGCCGTTGTTTCCAGAAATAACCTTAGCATTACCACTGTTATGTGTTAGGTCTAACCGCTGATTAGCATTAGTCGCGTCCGATACCCGTATTAGCGCATTTGATGAAGCCTCAACAGTCAGCCCATCAGCAACAACACTACCCGTAACGTCTATGCCTGTGGCTGTGGTGGCTAGTTTTAGGGCGTTGTTGTGGTAAATCTGTGCGTCACCGGAGTTTGTAAAAGTTGCATAGGTTCTTGTGCCAGTGCCATTTTGTAGCTTAATATCAGCACCACCTCTGATAAGCAAGTCACCCGTTCCCACATCAGATATATAACTATCACTACCATCATGATAAATCTGTAGGTCATCACCAGCACCAAAGGTAGCCTTGTCGTTATCGCCCAATGCTATGCCGCCGTTAGCTGTGATTTCGCCAGATGCAGATAAACTAGTAAATGCGCCTGTGGATGCAGACGATGCGCCGACAGAAGTGCCGTCAATTGTGCCGCCGTTAATGTCTACATTGGACGCTATAAAGTTAGAGCCATCAGCCCTTGCAAGCTCAAAGCCACCAGCAGTCGCGCCGTCATGGACAACAAGGGTTTCTTTTGTGGTGTTTACCGAAATCTCACCTTCCAAACCTGTAAAGGTTGCGTGTTCGGTGGTGGTTCCTCTGCGTCTCTGTACTGCTGTAGTCATCTTATTACTCCGGCTTAGTTGGCCAAATTATATCATCTATGGAAGTTGCGTCAGCATAGGTTTCTGGAATGTCTCGCAGTGCTTGCCTATAAGCTGACCATTTAGTCTTTTTTGCTTTAGATAATGGGCTGTCTGGGAATTGCGTCCAATCTGATAGCGCCAAAAGATTGTCTCGCATATCGCGCAAAGGAGGTTGATATAAGTCCTCAGTATCTGGCGCAATTATACCCTCAACCAAAGACTCCCCGTCAGATAGGTTTAACGGCGCATCAGTTGTCAAGCACTGAAGATACCTCAAGACTTTGCCTGTCTCTGTATCTATAACGGAATAAAAATTAATCATTTCTTAGTCTCCAGCGTCCGAACATAACCATCAAAAATAACAACAGTGCCGCCAGATGAGCTGTATTTTCTTGCATAAACTTTAATGGTATTGGTCCCATTAACGGTCGTGATAGGAAAAGCCTCAACACCTCCATACTGATAACTTCTTGACCTAATCAGCACATCGTTCAGATAATAGCTTAACTGCAAGTAAGGCGCGCCGCTACCTCCAGCAGCAAAGTTTCCTAATACTTCCGCAGGCGCTCCGCTTCCTGTAAAGGTCAAAGTCATAAACAAAGACGCGGTCGTACTGTTAAAAGTATATGAGCTGGCCAGTGCTGTCGATGTTGGAATTGTCACGGCCTGATCTGCAATCTTCAGAGTATCAACAGCAAGGTTAGCAATTTTAGCTTCAGTTACAGCAAGGTCTTTAATGTTGGCCGCTTCAATAACGGCATTACTGATCTGCGCCGTGTCAGTAATCACACCAGATGCAGCAATCAAGCCCGCTGTGATAGAGTTGGCGGCTATCTTATCTGTAGTGATAGCCTCTGCGAATATCTTGGCAGAAGTAATAGAGTTAGCTGCAATAGCGTCAGCACTAACCGCCCCGGCCTGAATCTTGCCGGCGGTAATAGCATTGGCGCTAATCTTATCTGAGGTTATCGCATTGGCCGAAATCTTAGCTGCGGTAATAGCATTGGCAGCAATCAGGTTAGCGGTAATCGCATCAGCAGCAATAGCCGCAGTGGTTATAGATCCGGCACTTATAGAATCAGCCGTCACAGCACCAGTTGCTATCTTGTTTGAGGTTATGGAGTCGGCAGCTATCTTGATCGAGGTAATAGAGTTTGACGCTATCGAATCTGCGGTAACCGCGTTGGCCGCTATTTTAACTGCCGTTATTGAATCGGCAGCTATCTCTGTAGCGGTTACGGCGTTGGCTGCTATCTTTCCTGCGGTAATCGCGGAAGCACTTATTTCATCAGCAGTAATTGCTCCCGCTGCAATCTTAGCCGTAGTAATAGCGTCTGCGGCAATACTGTCAGCCACTACCGCACCAGCTTGAATCTTGGCGCTAGTAATGGCGTTAGCAGCAATGGTATCAGCAGTAATGGCACCAGCGGCTATCTTATCTGATGTTATGGCGGCAGCGTCTAGCTTTGCAGTGGTGACAGAGCCAGCGGATAATTCAGTTGCAGTAATAGCATCGGCGGCAATGTCGGCAGCGACAATAGTGTTTGCGGCTATCTTTCCAGAGGTGATCGCGTTGGCTGATATCTCGTCAGCAGTCACAGCTCCAGCGGCTATCTTGCCAGTTGTAATGGCTGCTGCGGCTATCTCGTCTGCTGTAATTGCTCCTGCTGCAATCTTAGCCGTAGTGATGGCATCAGCAGCTATGCTATTGGCAACAACTGCGCCAGCGTTTATCTTTGCAGTGGTAATAGCGTTAGAAGAAATAGCATCGGCTGTAATAGCTCCGGCTGCAATGTTTCCCGCCGTAATCGTATTGGCCGCAATCTTAGCCGAGGTAATGGCGTTTGACGCTATCTTTGTTTCGGTAATAGCTCCAGCAGCGATAACCCCAGCAGTAATGGCATCAGTGGCTATCTTTGCAGTTGTAACGGCTCCAGCGGCTATCTTTAGCTCACTAACAGCGCCGTCTAATAACTTATCTGCGGTAATAGCATTAGCTGCAATCACATCACCCTGAACAGCATCAACTGCTATCTTTGCATTTGTAACGGCATCGTCAGCTAGTTTCAGGGACGTAATTGCGCCGGCCGTAATTGCATCGCTAGTGATTGCGCCAGCGGCGATAACATCGGCAGTAATAGCATCGGCAGCAATCTTGGCCGTAGTGACTGCATCGTTAGCTAGTTTAAGCTCGCTAATAGCGCCATCTAGTATCTTGGCAGCAGTAATGGCGCCAGCCGCGATAACGTCACCTTGAATGGCATTGACCGCTATTTTGGCATTCGTCACAGCGGCAGCGGCTAACTGAGTGCTGGCAATCGTTCCCTGAAGGTCAGTCGTTGCAATGGTCGCAATAAATGCAGTCCCGTCATAGCGGTAGGTCTTGTTATCAGTGGTTAAGAATACCTGACGACCTTGAAAGTTACCCGTAGTAGGCAATGCCGTCACAATCTCAATAGGGCGCAAATCGTTAGGGAAGTTGGCAGAAGCTAAAGCCCCGCCGATATCAGCAGCAGGAATCTCCGAAGTCCACGCGCTCCCGGTGTAGCGGTAAATCTTATTGTCAGTGGTCAAGAATACCAGCTTGGGGCCAGTGTATCCGCTTGGGTTTGGCAATGTTGTAAGGATGCTAATTGGCTCTATGCCAGAAGCAAAAGAGGCCGCGTCTACCGTTCCCGCTGAGATTGAGAATATGTCATCAGTCCACGCAGAGCTGGCTGCGTCCCATCGGTAAAGTTTGTTCTGTGTCGTTTCGTATTTTATCTGTCCGTCAAAGTCACCGGATGCGGGCAATGAAGCCACCGGCTCAATTCCGTAAGCACCAGCCTGAGTAAAGAGGTTATTAACTGCTTGGCTAAACGAATCAGTATCAACAAATAAAGTGGTGGCAGAGGCAACCGTCGATTCGGCAGATATGTTTCCACTGTAATCGACAGATTTTAGCCAATAATAGCGAAGGATATTATAACCAAGGCCGGTTCTTGTATAAGAATCACCGCCAGCAACAAAGATGCGGGAGGCTGTGTCAAAGTTGTTTACTATATTTTCCCAGACTTCCACATGGCTATAGTCAGGGTCTGTTGGTGGAACCCAGCTAATCGTAACCTCTTTTAATCCACCTGAAGCAGTTACAGAGGACGGTATTGCAGGGGCATCAGTATCGCCTTGAGCAAGCCCAGACAAGGTAACAAAATTACTCTTCACGCCTAATTCATTTACCGCTCTAATCCTGATGTTGTAATTGGCGCTAGGGGTCACTCCGACAATTATGTACTGGGAAGTTGTTACCGATGTTGAGTTGTAGTCCGGCTCGTCAGTTTCCACGGCTTCATCAATGGAACCATAATCAAGAAGAACAGATGCCGCGTCATCAATAAGGCCGTAGTTTTCTGAGGTGTCGTAGTTTGCCGCAATGCTTCCCAGATCAATAATCGCAGATCCGCGCTGATACTGAACCTCGTAGTGCGTAACGAAAATGTCTGCGCTAGCTGTCCAGTTCAATCTCAAAGATGGCAGCAGCGTTCCGTCAGACGCGACAACGGTCGTAGAGGTGACAGCAAGGCTTGTTGGTGGCTGGGTAGTCCTTCCGTTATATAGGTCAAGTTCGCCGCCTGCCAGATAATCTTTCTCATCAGACGAAGCCCAATTGTAAATTTCAGCAGCAGTCTCAATTGCCTGTACGTTTACTATTATTTCGCCATTAGAAGATAAACTCAGGTCATAATCATTAACTTCAAATACTTTTTGATCCCAGCCCATTTTGGCGTTGGTAACCATAATGTTGTCGCCAGCCTTAAACTTTAGCGCAGTAAGGTTACAGGGAACTGTAATAGTTGTTTGCTGCCTTGACCGTAACAATGCTAGTTTGGCTATTCTTTGTGCTCTAATGTTATTCGAAGTAAACGGCAAAGGCATATCCAAATAGATTGGGTCGCCGTCTTCAGAGCTATACGCAGAGCTTAACTGAGCTGGGTAATCTGCAAGGCTGTAGTCGTCCTCTTCGCTTCTAAACACACCTTTAACGCCGTTATATAGGCTTCTTCGGGATTGCTTAGTGCTAACTTGCAAGCCTCCAACCATGACGGATTCATCAATAGTTACTGTAGGAGTTGCGTAAGCGCCGCCGGATATAAAATACTCACCGCCTGAATATACAAGCTTGCCAGCCATAGCCGAAAGCATGGCCTCAATGTTGTCTTTTTTAGAATTGGCGGTGTCAATAACACCATCTAACGTGTATCTGTCTTGAGTGCCGCCAGCATCTAAAGTTATATTTTGATCGCAAAGAGAGATAGCTGTAGATAAAGCTGTGATATTAATATCTAAGGCAGACTCTGCAAGGCCATATCTTGTATTCAGCAAATAATCGTACACGCAAAGGGCTGGGTTTTGCGTCCACTCGGTAACGCCAGTAATCGGATTAGCAACCTTTTTGCCGCGCATTGTTGCCGATACGTTAGGCAGTCCATTAGCAAACTGCTCTGTATCGTATTTCATTTGAACGTAGATATACGCTGTTTCATTTAATATATGTGAAGAAGTCCACTGGGTAGACCTTGCTACAAGCTGGGAATCCGCAGTAGTTTGATTCCCCAAATGCACATTTATATCTAAGTACTCGGCCCATGACCCAGCTATGCTGCCATTACTCCAAACTTCTTCTTCGCCAAAATAGATCTTTTCAAAAGCGTCTATTTCGTGGCCAGCCATTGCAATAACTAAATGAAGGTATTCGTTTTCATCACCAGTACTGTCTATGTAAACAATTGCGCCGCCAGATCTTGTGCGGCCATAAATCATTTTCCTAGATGCGTTAGGCTCTCTTACAGTAAAGTCTAAGCCAGACATTTGTTGTCCAAGGCTAGGCTTCGGCATTAACGCCCTAGAGACCATAGACAATCCAGCGCCAATAGCAAAAGCGACTCCAAAAGATGCCACAGCTCCAAGTCCAAAAACAGCTAAAGCTCCACCCGCAGCAAGGGTTGCCCCGCCTGCCATTGCTAGCCCTGCTACAGCTGAAATTGCCATTTTATTTCCTTAATAATTTTGAGTAGATACGCTCAATTAATTCAAAGCCCATGCCTAGCAGAAGATTATCAAAAGGGATATGCACTTTAGTATTAATCGTCATCATAGAAACGTCAGACTCTTTGCAGTAATCTTCCGCGCATTTTATAAGATTATAACCGGCATAGGTTTTACGGTATTCAGGTAAAACAAAAACAACATCATTAGACGCAAACTTGTGGTCTTTGTAATGTATGCTTTGGCTTACCAAAAGTACGCAATAGCCTATTAGCTTGCCTTCATCTCTAGCAGTAAACGCTACCAGAACTCCCGAAGCGTCTAGCCTAGCGTATTCTTTCCAATCTGGGTTTAATTTTATCTGTCCTTGGTGAAGCGCCACTTCTTCCCAGTGCTTATCAAGCAAGGGTTTTATGTCCTCTTTAAAGCTGGACAAACATTCTCTTTGATAAATCATTATCTACCTATCCTTAGATCTATCCTGCCTGTTGATGAACTAGAGGAAGCCGGAGTTGGCCTACCCCAGATTATTTCTTGCTGTGCGATTCTAGAAACAAACTCAAAACCTTTGTCATTGGGGTATTCTATCCTTTGGTCTTCTGCTGTAAATCTTCTTATAGATGCCCGATCAAAAGCAATTAACTTATTTTCTGCCGCTATTGTAATTGTTGAAGTTTCACCAGAATCGCTGATTGTCATTACATCCATAAAGCCACTGAACAATATTACAGGGCTGGATATGATGTCGGCGCTTTCATCAAACGCGCCAAGGTATAGAGTTACTTTTCTGCCTTGGTATGGCTCATCTCGCGCAATGCTAACCAAAGACTGTTTTACGCCAGATACAGTAACAGTTATACCATTAGCCGTAAGCTCTTCAGACTCTTTGATTGAGCTGATAGCCAACAAATCGCCAGCGCCAACGTAAGTTTCACCGCTATATACAAGGTTGCCCAGTCCAGACCACAAGTTAAGGTTTCCTGAATCAAATTCCATCTTAACAAGATAGATAGGCCGGACTAATTCAGCAGTGGCAACCGCCTGCATCTCTGTGCTTAATGTTCTGCTCATTATAAAGCCTCTGTAAACGCAAAGGTAAACCCGTATATGGAGGCTGTATCTACAGACCAACCAATGTCGTTAGATGATAGCCGCCAAAGGCTCTTAGGCAAAGTAAAGTCTAGCGCAGTGCTAGTGCTAACCGCGGCCCTTAATGGCGGCTGAAAGCTTAATGTGTTAGCCCCAGAGGCTTTGTCGGCTGTTGCCATATAAAGGTAACTACCTAACTGGAAATAGTCACCAGCAGCAACCGCGCTTGATCCTGCGGTAGTCATGAACGACTCGGCCCTGATAGCTGCGCTGGTTACTGTGGCGGTAGCTGTGCTTGTGTGCAGCGGGCTGCCAAAAGTAAACGTGCCTGACCGACCCTTTAGGCCAACAATAAAAGCCTGTACTGACTTGGCTTCCGCATAGTTAAGGGCAGGCAGCGTGACTTCACATTCCCACCTAGCGCCCTGATGCTCATACGCCTGCTGGTCAAAGCTAAACGGTGATTCAGATACAGCAACGCTACGCTTTAGGCGCATATTTAAACTTTCGATACCAACACTGGGAAAAGATAAAGGCACTGATTATGCTCCTAGCATTTTACTGTAATTACCGCCGCGCATTCTAGCTTCCGCAACAGCTCCCTTAGCCGCGTTAGCTATCTGGGGCATAAGTGTAGCAATCTCTGCACGAACCGTCTGCTGCACGCCTGTAGTGACGTTAATGGTCTGGTTAACGGTAACGCCGCCACCACCAATTCTGTTGTTAGGTACAATTGACCCTTGCGAGTTAGGCACGAACATTTCTGGCCCGCGCTCACCTACCATGTAGGGCGCCCCGTTCTGGACTGAGCCGCCAATAGCTCTAGGGGCAAAGTTGCTAGTATTAAACGGGTCAGCGCCACCTAAAGATGAGCCATACCCGGCAGATGAATTAATGCGTGTCTGGGGGTCAAAAAAGCCAGTAATCGCGCCAAATGCAGCATCAACAATATACTTTTGAATCAGCATTTTAATCAGGCTATCGATAACACTCTTGGCCATAGACTTCATTGCGTCAGCGAAGTTAGCCGCGCCAGTTACGCCAGCGGTCAGGGCATCAGTCAGGCCGTTTAAGCCCTGATTAGTAAGAGACTTGATGTTAGCCGTGGTGGTTGGAAGGGCATCGCTCCAATCTTTAAATCCAAGCTTTATATCCCTAAGTATTTCGCTAAACAAGGTTGCTTTTGCGGTAAAGTTTTCTAATCCTGAAGCTAGCTTGTTAACCTCACCAAAGGCAAAGCCAGAGTTTTCGCCAAAAAATACAATCTGCTCTCCCGCTTTCCTGATCTTGTCGGAAACCGCAAAGCCAAAAGTGTTTTCAATGGCAACCGAAGTTTCATCAAAGTAAGCCTTAACCTTTCCCACCATAAAGGCAACAGTGTTGGCAAATTTAATAATTCCTTCTATAGCCTTGGATATGCCTATAACAAACTTACCAAAAGCAACAATGGCGTTTTTAATAAAGGTATTAGCAAACTGCTCTATTGAACCTCCAGCCTTTGTAACCGCCTCAAGAAGCTTATCTTTTATTAGTGTGGTTAAGTAAACAATTGTCGGGGCAAGAGCGCCAGTAATTTGGTCTCGAATACCTCTAAACAATGACCCTAGCTTGGTTAAAGCGTCATTTGCGTCCTCAATTCCAGATGCTGCGCGGGCAGACATAACAACACCAAGGGTCTCTGCTTCCTTAAACATTGCGATTAAGCCAGCCCTGCCCTCGGCTAAAGTGTTGACTAGACTAACACCTTCCGAGTCAAATAATTTCATTGCTAGGCGTACTTTATCGGCAGAGCTGGTCACCTCTTTAAAGGCATCAGCAAGAATAAGCATCTGCTCATCTAAGCCTTGCTTCTTTAACTCTTCCGCATTGATGCCTAGCTCCCGAAGTGCGTCCTCTGCTTCCCCAGTGCCTCTAGCTGCCTCCGCTAGCCTTCGGGTGAAACGCTGAGAAGCCATATTAACCGTCTCAACCGATACGCCCGTAAGCTCGGCAGCATATTGAAGCCTGCTCAAAGCCTCAGTTGTTGTGCCTATCTTATCTGCGGTTTTCTTTAGCGAATCCACGGCTGTTAAAGACTGCTTGATCAAGTAGCCAACGGCCGCAACACCAGCCGCAGCGATCAATGCCGTCTTCATGCTAAAGGCTGCTTTTGCCACTGCTTTTAGACCGTTAGTTACGCCACCAAAAGCTTTCTTGGTGTTGTCTATCGCGCTAATTACAATCTTTACATTTTCAGCCATTAGATTCGCTCATTAGTTGGAAGTATGCCACCCACTCATAAAAGTGATTAAGTGGCATTTGTTCAGCCTCATCAATACTTATGTGAAGCCGATCAGCCAAGGATAATAAATTTACCCTAAACGGATCGGCTTTTAGTTTTTTGCTGCATCCTCTATTGATTCAATCTCGGCAAACATCTGGTTAGCAATCTCAGAGATTACAGTCGTTTCTTCACCCATCAAGTCAATACGATCTTCAGCAGAACCGAAAAGCTTGTTGCCGCCTTCGTCTTCAGCCTTCATGCAGATCAGATCAACCATTGATCCAATAGTGGTGTTGGTTAGAAAGTTCGGGTGTTTCTTCTGTAGCTGGTCTAAGTCATAGCAAGTAATGCTTCGGCTGAATAACTTAAACGGCCCAGACTCATCACCCCACTCAGGCACTAACACAGCGCGTGGTGGCAACTTTCTTCTGCTTCTTAATTCTTTAGCTAATCCCATGGTTTTCCCCTTGGTTAATTAAACTTGTGCTTCGGTTACTGCGCCGCTGCATTGGATTGAAAAGCTTGCCTCTACCATACCATCAAAAGAACCAGTGATAGAGCGAGAAGTAACAATACCAGTGCCAGAGAAGAAAGTCTCGCCGGAGCCAGTGCCTGTAGGATAGATTTCAAAATCAACAGAAGTGCGCTCATCAAGAATAAGCTGCTGTGCGTCTGCTTCATCCCAATATACTTCCAGGGATACAGTGTTAGTTGATAAGCCTTGCTTATAGGTGCGCGAAACGTCACCCATCACCGAATCTTCGATTGTGTCTGCTGAACCTTCAAACGTGTACGAACGTACTTCACCGACAACGGCTACAGTCGTACCAGCCACTTGCAGTTTTACAACACCAGATGCGCCTGTTTTAGTCGCCATGATAATACCTCTATATTAAGTTAAGTTGTGCCGCGAGTGTATTGGTACAAAACGCGAATTGTCATTATAACCCCACCAATGGGATCAATAGAACCTTCATCAATCTCGATGCGTGTTATCTGCGTATCAAGGGCATTACCGCCCCTAGAACGGTCAACATCAAGACCTTCCTCGATTGCTTCGATTATATCATTTCGGGCAGCGTCAATCACCGCGCCTTTAACGTAGCAAATCAAATCATAATCAATATTACCCATGCGCTGAGTAATAGATCCGCCAATGCTTGAATCACCGCGCTCCTCGCCTGCGCTCCTTACTAGGATTGCTGGGTATTGAGCATTAGATAGCTTCTGGAAATCAAACGGTTCTCTAGTAACGTATTTGATGCTGACAGGGCTAGTAATGCCTTGAAGGGTTGTTACTAGATTTTCAGCTATATTTTCTCTAACGCTCATTTTAAATTCCTAAAGAATATTTCACCTAGCTTCTTTTCTTCCTGCTGGCTAAAGCCAAAGAAAGGCCGCTTTTTGTTATTCATTGCCGCTTTCTTAGACTCTGTTGCTCGGCTGAAGAATATCTCTGCCTGCCTGTTGTTAGCTCGGGTAGTCATAGAGCCAAGCATCTTCCCTGTAAATTGTAAGTCCGGCATTTCGCCTCGCCCCTTTGATCTTCTAAAAGCAGCATAAACAGGGTTATATTCGGCAAACTTACCGCCCTTGTAGCCCTGACCTTCAGCGGTACGGTCTTCAATAATGTTTACGCCAGCCTGAGCCGTACGGGATAACGCACGTTTGACGCTATCAGATAACTCTTTTCCTTTCTTGCCTACACGCTTGGCAATGTCTCGGGCGTTTGAGCTTATCTTTATTTCCATTAACGAACTAACCGACCGTGATTAATGGGGGTCTTTTCGTCTTCGTCAATAGTGCCGTTGTTGTCATCGTCATATTCAACGCCGTCTTGAAATACAGCCTCAAGCTCTTCAGCGTAACGGGACTTGTAAAAGCCAATCATGTTTTGAAAGCGATCACCATCCACCCAGTTTGTAAGCTGGGGTAATGCGTACTTCCACAGAACCAAGTAAACAGCGGTTCTAGTCCACTGCGAATCGGTTAAATAATTAGGGTTAAGCTCACCGGATATACCGCGCTTCTCCCACCACCTATTGCGAATCTCTCGTTCAATATCTGATTGTGCTTTCGGATGCTCATCAGTGAACTGAGTAATGCCCAAGGTAAGGATGTCGGGGATTATGTCGGTTAAGTCTGCATCTGTTGAAAATGCCATGTTATACCTCAGTAAAACCCCACCCCCCGAAGAGGGCAGGGAATCTATTACTTAAAGTGCAGTGTCGAAAGTCATCTTGACACCGAAAGTATCGTCCAGCTCACCAACACCGTAGACGGCTGTGGCGTTAAGCTCAAAGGCACGCAAAGATGCGTCACGCTGCGGCTCAATGTTGAAGTCTTTTTTCAGTGCAATGGCAAGTGCTTCTGGAGCGAATACC
>Ga0222646_100284_pt1 | contig 15550 bp, 9 predicted proteins | sample AntAcemetagen293_FD_179819 | JGI IMG/M metagenome (GOLD analysis project Ga0222646, IMG submission 179819) | Saline water microbial communities from Ace Lake, Antarctica - #293 | ecosystem: Environmental > Aquatic > Non-marine Saline and Alkaline > Saline | place: Antarctica: Ace Lake | collected... | reverse complement strand
CTGACTCTTTCAGCAGAAAAACTTTTGGATCCGTCTCGCTATCATCTTTACAAGCAGTGGAAAGTGCGATGACAATCGAGAATAAAAAATAGGCTAGTCGATTCACTTTCGTTAAACTACTCTTACGTTGAAATATTGTCAACCGTAAATATTGTTTTAAATTGTTCGCACACAATCAGCATATCTTCAGCTGGTTTTTCGTTAAACTCTTCCATTTCTTTGTTGTAATATTCCCAATGCGTTTCGTTCCAGTATGTAAGAGATTTATCTCCCTCACCTTCCATAGCAGCGTATTCTTCGGTGATTTTATTGAACGGAACTTGCTCCACTTTTACTACTTCAACTATTGCCTTGGCAATTTTATACCAGTCCGTAACAACATAGATGTTACCTACCTCTGGCAAGTCGGCTTTGTTTTTTTCGAACCACCATAGTGAGGTTGAACTGGCTTGTTTTATGCCATCTTGTGCAAGCTGAGCGCAAACTTTAGCATCCTTTTCATTGTCGCAAAAATGAAACCATTCACCCAGCTCGTGGTCTTTGTATTCCGGATTTTGGTTGACAAATGAATCCCAGAGTTCAACCACCGTTTTTGGTGCAGGAGCGGGGATGGTGTTTAAATACAATTCTTCCACTTTTGCTCTTGCCCAATCCGTCTTTCTCAGAAATCGCAGGCTAGACTTCATGGTTGGCCGAAACATAAAAGCATTAATGCCTGTGGCTTCTCCCATTTCTTCCCAGCCGAGTTGCACTTCTAAATATTCTAAAATATCTTGCAATTTGACTCCGTGTAACGGATTGTTGAGCTGTTCTTGTGTTGCTTCTCCCATGTTGTGAAATTAGAAATTTCTCTTCTGAATATGAAGAATTATAAGAGAATGAAAAAACACCGCTAATGGCACCATGAAACCGGCTACTAAAATGAAAGAATATTCAAGAAATGAAATTTAGTGGAGTGTGGTTAAAGCTATACATGCAAGGTAAATAGAGTGTTGTGATGAATACAAATAGGACAGAAGCAAGAACAAAGAGACCTAAACAATTCCAAATAAGTACGAGCCTTTTTCCTCCAATTTTAAGAAGGTAAACACGTATGTAAATTAGAGGAGCGCTAAATCCAAAGATCATATCGGAGTTATATCCTTCAATTGTGACGTTTTTGTGCAAAATTTTCTCAGCACAACTCCAAACAAAAAGGAAATCTGCAGCAATCCGGAAACTCTGAAATAAAGTGGTTTGTTGATTTGTAATTTATTTAATCCATTTTTAGATTCTGGTTTTAAAGAGGAATCTTCTTGTAAAAAGAAAAAAATAGACTATAAAAAGGGTATCGAATTTTGGCGGGAACGCTAGAGTTAACCTAAAGCCACTTTAGAAAGTATAAAATGAAGAGTTAGCAAAGCAGCAGACCGAATGTAATTTTTAGTCTGATTTTTCTGTTTGCAGACAGCCGAAAACTAGTTTGGAGTATGAAGGCTCAGCAAAAAGCTATGAGCAAAAAATAAAAGAGGGCTAAAATATTCGTCTCCCGTGATGATGCTAAAGCTGCAATTACAACTGTCCCAGCAAAAACAAGCCCTACGATGCCAAATAATTTGGACTACTTTGCGATTTCCATTAAATATAATTTGGAAGCTTTTGAGAGTGTTTCTTTCTCTTCTAATATTTTATCAAAGTCATTTTCAACTTCCATACTTCTACTTTTGTTTGCAGAGTCATAATTTTACTCCTCTTTTTCGAAAAATATTTTGTAGAATTTACGGCCATCACTTTCAACGCCACGTTCTATCATGTCTTTGTTGCCATGAATGTAAACGTGAAAATTCTTGTCTAATTTCAAAATGCTTTTGAAAAATTTAGATTGTTTTTTGACTGCTTGATCCGAAATATCGAACTCGTCTTTAACTTCAATATCGTTCGTTTCTCTGTATTCACTGTCGTAAGATCGAAATGAATTAATTACTTCTTCACTTTGAAAAACGGTTTCTTCAAAATCTTCCTTATTAAAACTTTCGTTTGATTTAAAATACTCAACAGATCGATTCAAAATATCAATTTTATCCGTTTTTTCAACGTTAAAGTCTTCGTCCATTTTCTCAGTAACATAGGTTTTAGCTATGTTTAGGAAGGTCTTGGTATGATGAAACTCATCGCTGCAAGGCTTAAGGTTTAAGAAATTATCTTTCCAGTATTTGGCTTCATCTTCTCGGTTGGCTTTGTCAACTATTGCTACTTGGTAACCGTCGTTTCTACCTTGGTTAAAAACAATACAACCTTTATCAAGCTTGTCCACATTAATGCCATTTACGGCATATATGTTAGGGTCTTCCTCTTCGTTTTCAACCAATAAAAAAGGATGAGCATTTTCGGCTTTAAAAATTCCAACTGCTTCAACCGTCTCATCGTTCAATTTTAGGTTCGAAAAGCGTACTACAAATAAATCGCCCGGTTTAATGTTTGGATGAATGCTCAAATCAAACAAGTACTGCGCAATTTTAATGCTGTTCTCCAAAAAGGGAATCTTATCCTGAAAAATAGATTCACAGTAGTTGAAAAGTGGGTTCATTTCGAATTCTCCTCCAGAAAAGGTAAAGTTGTACAACTCATGAGCAGCAAACGGCTTTAGGAAATAACGCAATAGCAGCTCCTTCAGTCCTTCATCGTCAGGGGCGAGTGTTGTATTTGAAAGTTGCAGCTTGCCTTCGTTGTTTTTATTGCCCACATGGTGTGTAGCCAATTCTTCAATTTCGCAATAGTTGTAGTTGAACATACTTTAGTTTTTCGAATGGTAAAAGTAAGCTATGAAATTTGAACGAATTGCATGAATTTAATACGTCCTTTGTTTCAGATGCTGACTTTTCTGTTCAGGTAATTCGTTTTTTAGTGGTGAAGAATAGTCTAAAAGAGATTTATTGCCGGTGCTACGAGGCTGTTCTTAGCCGCTGATGGCGTTGAAATGCATTAACTTGGCATAATTTTTGGTGTTTAAAAATTTAGGTATGTTATTGTAATTAAGCTTGTTGTTTATTTTTTTACTATATTTAAAGTCTAATTTAAAGCTACTTTTTATGAAAACAACAAACAACAAACAACAAACAACAAAGCTTTCTTTAACCTCACTGTTTGTTTTCTTTCTTTTCTCTTGTAATTTGAATGCCCAGAATTACATCGACAATCGAGCTTGGGTAAAGGTCACGAATTCGAATTATGAATCGAATAGCGGAACAGGGGGTTTTACCAATAGCCCCACTTTCAATATCTTTCTAGAGAGTATAAATGTTACAAAATATCAGCAGGCACTACCTTTTGCCAAAACACCAGATTTATTGCAATATTATGAGGTTGAGTGTAATGGTTGTGATTTAAGTAGCTTGCAAAGCTATATTGAAACAAATTCGATTTTGGGTTTATCTAATTTTTACAAAGATTTTAATTCAGAGGTGATTGATGTTTACGAACCATCGGACTTTATGTGGACTCTACACCGAACTGATACGAACTTTTGGCATTACTGGTATTTCGATAAAATTCAAGCTGATTTAGCTTGGGACATAACAACTGGTGATACAAATGTAAAGGTAGCGGTGCTTGACTGGGAGTTGGATTTGACTCATAAAGATTTGAGATCGGAGTTGTTGTTACCATATGACCCATATACACCCTCTCTAAATTGGGATAACTGTTTTCCAAATGAATCTCATGGAACAAACGTAGCAAGTATGGTCAGTGCGGAAACTGCTGAATTTGGAACTACAGCTAATGCTCGCATGGTTTCTATTGGGTTTAACACTAAAATGTATTTTTATGAGGCTCGGGTTGGTCGATTCGTTTTCTTGCAAAAAATATTACATGCTACGAATGTTATGAAGGTTAAAGCTTTGGTCTCTTGTGGTACTGAAGGTATAGCTTATACCGGCTCTCCATTGGACGAAATAGTAATTAAGGAAATTCTGGACAATGGAACTTCAATTATTGCACCGGCGGGAAATGGGTTAAATGGAACTCACAATCCTCTACCGAACAATTCTGTTTCTAATCCATTTTATCCTTTTCATCCAAAGTACGATGAGAGAATAATAATAGTATCAGGCACAGGTGAAGACGATCGACATTATCAGTTTGCCAACGGTAGTGAACGAACTCATTCTCATTTTCCTGAAGTAGATGTTTGTGCTCCTGGGTTCAATTTAATGGTAGCAATGCCAACCTTGTGCGATACCCTTAATCCCTTATTTCATCCTTACTATGGATTTGGAAACGGAACCTCATTAGCAGCGCCTTTGGTAGCAGGCATTGTTTCACTAATGTACTCTATAAACCCATGTTTGACAACTGAAGAAGTGCAAACTATTTTAAAAACAACTACAGACCCAATTGTTGATGCTGCAGCATATCCTGGCTTAGTTGGCACAGGTCGGGTAAATGCGTATAAGGCTGTTAAAAAGTCAAGGGATGCCAAATCGGTTACTTTAGATTTATACATTAAAGATAGGCATGAAGACGTAGGGATTTCGGGCGGCTATGATTGGCAGGCTACAAGAGATAACAGTCCTGATATTTGGGTGAGAAGACAAAACGATGGGTTAGTGAATCAGCAACATCAAGATCCTGAGTACTCTATTGTAAATCCTAATTATGTTTATGTTCGAGTTAGAAATAAAAGTTGCGATACTTCTAGCGCTCAAGAAGTGCTCAGGCTTTATTGGTCGAAAGCTTCTTCTTGGTCGTCTTGGCCTCAAAATTGGGATGGAACACAACCTTTAATAGGTGATGTAATCGATACCATAATTATACCCCCACTTGAACCTGGGAAAGACACTATTTTAGAATTTTCATGGAACATATTAAACCCTTCCATTCATAACAACTGGGCAACTTGTTTATTGGCAAGAATAGAGGATAACCCAATAGACCCTATTGCAGTTTATCCGGGAAGAATTGACGACGATATATTTTTTAACAATAACATTGCTATGAAGAACATCACAATAATAGATAGCATCATAGGCAATGTTCCTCCACCACAGGTCAATGGTGCTTTGTTTCCAATAGGAAGATATATGTTTATCGGAAATACCGATGAGGTTGAAAAAACGTTTGATTTTAAAATATCGGAGTATTCAGAAAATCAGTCTGTAGCTTCTATTACGGAAGAAGCAGAACTGAAATTGATTACAGACCAAACAGGGTGGGATATATTATTAGAAACGGTGAATAACACTGAAGGAATAGAAATTTATAATGAAGAAAACCTTTCTTTTATAATTACCAATTCAGAAGTTATCTTAGAGAATGTGAGTTTTCCATCAACTACTAGGATTCCAATTTATGTAGGGTTTAACTTTTTGATTGACGAGGTAACAAGCGAAGTGTTTTATACTTTTAAATTAGAGCAATTTGAAAGTTCAACAGGTAAGATTTTAGGAGGTGAGCAGTTTGAAGTGACAAGGAGTCCGAGAAACCCTTTTTACGCCGATGCAGGTTTTGATCAACATGTAAGAGTGGGGGAATCAATTACGCTTAACGCAACGGTAATAAATGAACCCGCTGTTTACAATTGGTACAAAAAAGGTGGAGTGTTAATTAGTTCAACATCAAGTGCAGAAGTTAGTCCTGAAGATAATGCCACCTATACATTAGAGGTGATTTCGGAAACTGATGGGTACAAGGATTATGATGAGGTGAATGTTACCGTTCAATACAATTGGTTAGAGAGTATTTCTCCCAACCCTGCAACTAATATGGTGAATATCGACTTTAGCTATGAGTTTGGAAATAGGGCTTCAATTATGTTGTTGAATAGTTCTGCTACCTATCAGCAAAGTTATACCGTGGCTATCAGTCAAAATAATATTTCTATTAATGTATCAAACTTTACACCCGGTTCTTATTCAGCTATTTTAATAGTAGATGGGATTGCAGTGGATAGTAAGGCATTAATCATTCAGTAAAATTAGAAAACATGAAAAATGTATATAGAATAATTTTAGTTTCGGCTTTTGTAGTTATCGGAGGTAATCTTAAAGCACAATACCAATCCATCTTTGGAGCGAACCAATCCGTTTGGAAAACTTCAAATTGTGGTGCACTCTCAGCTCCTTGTTTTGTCGATAGCGCGTATACAACAGGCAACGATACTCTCATTAACGGGATTCTTTTTAAGGAAGTGATACCAAGCAGACCTTCATCGTTTTATGTGGGAGAAGATACTTCAACTGGTAAGGTTTGGAATTTTAGATGGAATATTCGCGATACAATCATGCAAGAAATGATGGACTTGAGGTTAAGTGTGAACGACTCTTTCCTATTTGGTGATACAATTTTTGGCTGGAAATATAGGGTTGACTCAGTTTATGTCGAAAATTCAAGAAAAGTTATTCGTTTTGACCATCAATTTCCAGTTAGACCTGTCGGAGCAAATCCTCCTATGGTTAAACTTAAGATGATAGAGGGTGTAGGGCTAAATAGTGGCGTTGATGTGAATGGAATTAATGGTCTTGGAGTTTATCTCCTTTGCCAAGAAAAAGATTCCGTTCGAGTTTTTCAAACGAACAAGCATCCGACATTAGATTGCAATAGCAACCCAACTTCCTTAACTGAAGTGAGCTTGAAAGAACAAATAACTATTCGACCCAACCCAGCTTCAACTTATGTTGAATTAGATTTGAATGGTTTGGTTGCGAAAGAGATAGAGTTGCTAGACGTAAAAGGTCGCTTGGTTAAAACGTTCACCATCGCAGAAAATAGACTTGATATAAGCGAAATAGAGAGCGGCATTTACTTTTTGAAGGTTTATTTAAACAAAGGATTCGTTTCTAAGAAACTAATGGTTGCAAAGTAGCTTTTCTAGTAATTAAGTACAGTAACACTTTCCTTTAATTAGTTGAAGATAAAGGGTTTTTTTTCAAAAGCAACTATTTTAAAAAATTTGTACTTTAGGGCTATGATGTCAAACTGGGTATACATTGGTTTAGTCGTTTTAGCAATCTACATTGGTGTAAGTATTTTGTTGTATTACTTACAGGATTATTTGCTCTTTAAGCCCGAGAAGTTAGATAAAGATTTTCAATATTTTTATGACAATCAAGAAGTAGAGGAGTACAACATAGAAACTCGAGATGGGGCCCTAATCAATGGATTACACTTTAAAGTAAAGAAGCCCAAAGGGGTTGTGCTTTACTTGAAAGGCAATTCAAAAAGCATGCGGGGCTGGGGCAAATTCGCAGTTGATTTTACGCGACATGATTACGATGTGTTTATGATTGATTACAGAGGTTTTGGCAAAAGCACTGGAAGAAGAACTCAAAAAGCCTTAAAAAATGACCTTCAATTAATTTACAATAAAATGAAGGAAAAGGTAGATGAAAAATACATCATCCTTTATGGCCGTTCGTTAGGTTCCGGTTTTGCCACAAAGTTAGCTTCCACGAACCAACCAAGAATGTTGATCCTAGATGCTCCTTATTATAGTTTGAGCAAGGTTACGGCTCGGTATGCTCCTTTTATGCCGATGTCTGTTATTTTGAAATATCCGATACCAACCTACAAATGGTTGAAGTATGTTGAATGTCCGATTCATATTATTCATGGGACCAACGATAAATTGATTCCATTTAAAAGCTCGGTTAAGTTATCTAAAATAAGACGAGACCAAACAAGATTATATGCCATAATTGGAGGAGGTCACAAGAATTTGAACACCTTTGAATCGTATCATAAAATGCTTGCCGAAATAATTAATACCAAACCAACTACCGTAGATTTAGAAACGACTAGCCATAAAGTAAAACATAATTCAAAAAAATGAGAAAGTGGGTCAAAAGAGTTGTCTTGTTTTTTCTAGGAGTGTATTTAATTCTCGCAGCTGGGCTTTACTTTTTCCAAGAGTCAATGCTCTTTTTACCCTCCCATTTAGATCAGGAATATGAATATGGGTTTGCCAATGCTGCAGAAGAAATAAATTTGGAGAGTGAAGGTGTAACATTAAACGGGTTGCATTTTAAAGTTAAAAACTCCAAAGGTGTCATTCTTTACTTTCATGGCAATGCAGGCGATTTAAGCAGGTGGGGAGAAATAGTACAGCCACTGTTAAAATTTACGCACGACATTGTAATAATGGATTATAGAGGATATGGCAAGAATGGAGGAGAGCTCTCGGAGGTTGTAATGCATGCTGATGCTCAAGTGTTTTATGACTATACGAAGCAGCAATACGCTGAAAGTGAAATTGTAGTTTACGGTCGTTCATTAGGAACTGCCTTTGCTACAGTTTTGGCTTCAGAAAATAATCCTTCAAAATTAATTTTAGAAACACCTTTTTACAGCATCGCTGCTGTCGCAAAACAACGGTTTCCTTTCTTACCAATAGATTGGTTGTTGAAGTATCGTTTCGAAACTTATAAAAGGGCACCACAGGTTAATTGTCCTGTATTGGTGCTGTTGTCTGGAAAAGATAATGTGGTTCCTTATGAAAGCGGGTTGAAGTTAGCACAAGAGTTTAATAAAGTAAAAACGGTTAGCATTGTCGAGGCTGGGCACAACAACCAAGCTCAATTTGAGGAGTATTGGACCGAGTTAGCTGATTTTTTAAAAGACTAAACGCACTATTGAGCCTTGTATTTCATAAATAAGTTACCGGTATTTTTTCTCGTGAAGGAGGCACAGCCTAGCAGAAGACTAAATGTTGAGCGCTATTTGATAACATTGGCACGAACTAAGGTGATTCGTATGCTAAATGATTTTCAATCTTGGAATTCAAAAGGTGCGCTAGCCTTATTTACTATAGGTGGTTCTAGTAGGTCGTGTTTGTAGTTTGCCATCCACTTCGCTTGTCGGATATGCAGGACCTGTTAAAAAGAGTTTCTTTGTTAGAACAAGCGACTATAGCGTCTGACTATTTATTTTGAGAAAGCACCATAAAGTGTTTGAATTAGCTTTTGTTGTGCACGAAACTATTGTGACAAAAGGCAACTATTCTTCTGTTTTACTTGGGTGTCGCTTTTTTTCGGGCACAAAAAAACCTCACCGAGTAATCGATGAGGTTTTTATTATTTTGTATTGTTCTATTTAGTTAATCGCTTTTGGCGATAAGCTCTCTTCTTTCTTCACTGGAGTTGTTTCTTTTACTAAAACGCTTCCTTTTATTCTCAATACCTTAGATGGTGTTGTAGCATTCGACATTACGGTAACAGACTTGTTAATAGGTCCAACTCTGCTTGTAGCATACTTTACTTTAATCTCGCCATTCTCACCTGGATTAATCGGTTGCTTTGGCCAAGTTGGAACAGTACAACCACAAGATCCTTTTGCATTTGAAATGATCAATGGAGCATTTCCTGTATTGGTGAATTTAAAAGTTCGAACACCATCAGCATTTTGAGAAATGGTACCGTAATCGATAACTTCTGAGTCAAAAGTCATTTCTGCACCATTTGCAGACTCTACTTTTGATGGTTCTTGTGCATTTACTGCAACTGCAAAGAATAAAAATATTCCTAATACTGCGCTTAATTTTTTCATTTGAAATTGTTTTATGATTTTTTACATCTCAAAGATAGGCAAACAAAAAGGCTGAGAAAAAGCTGTTAACAGATATTTAACAAAAAACTGAATTGCGAATCAAGCAAAGAAGCATTAGGAGTGTTTTTAGCTGTGTTATCCTGCACAAGAATACAACCTGAGTAAGTTTTTAGGCTGAATTACAGGTGTATTATAAATTTAGCGCGAATGATGCAGAGTGTGTCGTGAAGAAAGTAAGAATTGGCTGGCCCTAACTATTTATTAGAACTTATCGGTGATTTGACCTTGTTCTCTTTCAGTTTCTAGATTGGGAATGCACAATAAGAGATTTGAACTTTGTGCTTGTGAATTGAACCTTCATAATGGGGAATTTTTAATTTTCAAAATCGCAATTCGTAATTCCCAGTTTCGTAATTCAATTAATTAACTTTGAATTCTTAAAATTTGACCATGGAACTTCCTAAGAATTACGATCATTTAGCCAAAGACGAAGCCTGTTATAACAAATGGCAGGAACAAGGGTTTTTTCATTCAGAGCCAGATGAAAGAGAGCCGTACACCATTGTCATACCGCCGCCAAATGTAACGGGAGTTCTGCACATGGGCCACATGTTGAATAACACCATTCAAGATGTATTGGTGAGAAGAGCCCGCTTGTTGGGAAAAAATGCGTGTTGGGTTCCGGGAACAGATCATGCATCTATCGCAACTGAAGCCAAAGTGGTAAAGCGATTAGAAGAACGTGGAATAAAGAAAAGTGAACTCTCTCGGGAAGATTTTCTAAAACATGCATGGGAGTGGACTGAAGAATACGGCGGAACTATTTTACGCCAATTGAAACGCTTAGGAGCATCCTGTGATTGGGAAAGAACTCGATTCACATTAGAGGATGATTTATCGGATGCTGTGATAGATGTTTTTGTTGATTTGTTTAACAAGGGGTTGATATATAAAGGAGTGCGAATGGTAAATTGGGATCCTAAAGCACAAACAGCACTTTCCGATGAAGAAGTAATTCACAAAGAAGTTCAATCTAAATTGTATTACGTAGAATACGATATTGTTGGATCTGATGAAAAACTAACCATCGCAACAACTCGTCCTGAAACTATTTTAGGCGATTCTGCCATTTGTATTAATCCTAAGGACGAGCGCTGGGCTCACTTAAAAGGCAAGAAGGCAATTGTTCCCATTGTAAATCGTGAGGTTCCAATTATAGAAGATGAGTACGTTGATTTAGAGTTTGGTACCGGATGTTTAAAAGTGACACCGGCACATGACATCAATGATTACGAATTGGGCTTAAAGCACAACTTGCCATCGATTGATATTTTGAACGATAATGGGACACTTTCTGAAGCAGCTCAGTTTTACATTGGGGAAGATCGTTTTGTTGTGCGTAAAAAAATTGCAGCAGATTTAAAGGAGCAAGGCAGATTAACGAAAGTGGAGGAGTTAACCAATAAAGTGGGTTTCTCTGAAAGAACAGATGCTGTTATAGAACCTAAATTGTCTCTTCAATGGTTCATGAAAATGGGAGATTTGGCAAAGCCTGCTTTAGACCATGTAATGAACGGGGATATTAATTTTTACCCTGAAAACACAAAAAACACCTATAAACACTGGATGGAAAACATCAAAGATTGGTGTATTTCTCGACAATTATGGTGGGGACATAGAATTCCGGCTTTTTATTATGGGGATGGCCCTTCTGATTTTGCAATAGCAACTACAGCCGAAAAGGCGTTGGAAATTGCAAAAGAAAAATCTGGAAACTCAGCTCTCAGCTTGAACGATTTAAGGCAAGATGAAGATGTGCTAGATACTTGGTTTTCATCTTGGTTGTGGCCAATATCTGTGTTTGACGGATTTAAGAATCCGGATAACAAGGACATCGAATATTATTACCCAACAAACGACTTAGTTACAGCACCTGAGATCATGTTTTTCTGGGTCGCTAGAATGATCATGGCCGGCTATGAATACAAAGGAGAAATGCCATTTAAGAATGTGTACTACACCGGAATTGTTCGGGACAAGCAACGCCGGAAAATGAGTAAATCGCTGGGAAACTCGCCGGACCCAATTAAGTTAATAGAAAAGCATGGCGCTGATGGTGTGAGGGTTGGTATGCTGTTCAGTTCCCCCGCTGGGAATGATTTGCTTTTTGATGAAAGCTACTGTGAGCAAGGAAGAAATTTTTCTAATAAAATTTGGAATGCTTTCCGACTAATTAAAGGTTGGGAAGTTTCTGAGACAGTTGAAATAGATGAGGTTGCAGAGCAAGCCAATGGTTGGTTTGCCGATCGTTTTCAAATAGCATTACAAGAGTTGAATGACAACTATGATAAGTTCAGAATGTCTGACGCTTTAATGATAGGTTACAAATTAACCTGGGATGAATTTTGTTCTTGGTATTTAGAAATGGTGAAACCTGCCTACCAAAAGCCAATTTCAAAACAAACCTATGATCAGGTAATTCATCACTTAGAAAATGTAATTCGAGTTCTAAATCCCTTCATGCCATTTATAACCGAAGAAATTTGGCAAACAATAGCCAATCGGAAAGAAGGAGATAGTTTAATGGTGAATCATTGGCCAGAAGCTCAGAAAACGGAAGCATTAGTAGATGAATTTGAATTGACTAAGAATTTGATTTCTGAAATAAGAACGGTTCGAAAGGAAAAAAATATCTCTTTTAAGGACCAATTGGAGTTAAAAGTTATTGCTTCTGCACCGAATCAACGTTTCGATGGAGTAGTAAGTAAATTAACCAACCTTTCTTCTGTAGAATACGTTAATGAAAAAGTAGAAGGGAGCATAAGCTTTGTGCTTGGTGGAAATGAATATTTTATTCCGTTGGGCGGCGCAATTGACATGGAGGCAGAAACAAAGAAGATAACTGAAGAAATTACATACAATCGAGGCTTCTTGAAATCGGTGGAGAAGAAGTTGTCCAACGAGCGTTTTGTTTCAAATGCACCGGATGCAGTCGTCGCAATTGAGCGAAAAAAAATGGCCGATGCCCAAGAGAAAATCGACTTGCTAACAAAGCAATTGGAGAGTTTCTAGAAGTTAATTCCTACCTTTTATTAATCGAATAATCTTATTCATTCCCCTATATTTGAGTCCATGAGCAACAAGAATTACGTTTTCCACGATAGAGAAATTAGTTGGCTCTCTTTTAATGAAAGAGTTCTTCAAGAAGCCGAGGATAAGTCAGTTCCAATTTTGGAAAGGCTAAAGTTTTTAGGTATTTTCTCTAGTAATTTAGATGAGTTTTTTAGAGTACGGGTTCCTATTGTTCAAAAAATGTTAGACTTGTCTCAAAAGGAAAAGGAACTGCTGGATTATGATCCAGCAGAAACTTTTATGGCGATTTCTAAAAAAAATAAAGAGCTTCAAACTCGATTCGAAACTGCCTATTTAAACGTAAAGGATGAATTAGAAAAAGAGCGTATTTTTTTCTTAAACGAGAAGGAATTAGATGAAAATCAGATGCTGAAGGTCAAGGATTATTTTCAGTCTACGGTTCAACCCACCTTGGTTCCATTAATGCTTTCTGAAGACAGAAGCTTGCCGGAATTAAATGGGAAAGCTGCTTACTTGACGGTAAAACTTTGTAAAATAGAAGAGGATATTGAACAGGAGGTGAAGTATGCCTTAATTGAAATTCCGACGGCCATTGTAAGTCGTTTCTTTGTGCTAAATGAAGAAGACGGAACGAAAAATGTTGTGCTATTAGATGACGTTATTCGGACGTGTTTACCTGAGATTTTTGCTATTTTTCATTACAATCACATTGAGGCTTTTACCATTAAAATTACCCGCGATGCAGAGTTGGATATGGAGGAGGATGTTACAACAGGGTTTATTGAAAAGTTAACTGAAGGATTAAAAAACCGTAAAAAGGGAGATCCTGTGCGGTTAGTTCATGATGCTGAAATGGACTTAGACCTGCTGAAGTTCATCATTAAAAAAGTAGGCTTAGAAGATGATGATTTGTTGGTGCCTGGCGGGAGGTATCACAATTTTAAAGATTACATAAATTTTCCAAAAATCGGATCTTCTTCACTGCGTTATAAAAGCATGCCTCCGCTGGCGCACCCTATTTTAAACGGTAAGGTAAGTGTTTTTGAGCAAATTCGAAAGCAAGATATTTTGTTGAGTTACCCTTACCAGTCCTATCGACATGTGATTGATTTAATGAGAGAAGCAGCTATCGATCCTGCGGTAACTTCAATAAAAATAACAATTTACCGATTGGTGAGTAAGAATTCAAAAGTGATTCACTCTCTTATAAATGCCGCTCGAAATGGGAAAACGGTGACCGTGGTAATGGAGTTAAAAGCAAGGTTTGACGAAGAGTCGAATATGAACTACACCGATAAATTGCAAGACGAAGGGGTCAAGGTTATCTTTGGAGCTCCAGGATTGAAAGTGCATACAAAGCTTTTGGTTATTAAGCGCAGAGAAGAAGGAAAATCGGTTCGTTATTGCCACATTGGTACTGGAAATTTTCATGAAAATACAGCAAGAATTTATTGCGATCATTCATTGTTAACCTGCCGGGAAGAAATTAGTGATGAGGTGAATAAAATATTCAGATTTTTTAAAGACAATTACAAAAGTTACCATTTTAAGCATTTAATTGTTGCGCCATTTAATGCTCGTCGTCGCTTTATGAAATTCATAGACAACGAAATGAAGAACGCCAAAGAAGGAAAAGAGGCGTACGTGATTATTAAAGTGAATAATTTGCACGATCGTAAAATGGCTAAGAAAATTTACGAAGCAAGCAAAGTAGGAGTGAAAGTTAAAATTATAGCCCGGAGTGTCAACTCTGTGGTGAATGGTATTGCCGGGATGAGTGAAAATATTGAAGCGATTTCAATTGTAGATCGACTTTTAGAACATGCTAGAGTAGTTGTTTTTTGCAACGGAGGAAACGAAAGAATATACATTGGCTCGTCAGATTGGATGCGCAGAAACTTGGACCGTAGGGTGGAAGTCATGACCCCTATTTTAGACGAGAACATAAAAAAGATGCTCATCAAAGTCATTAATTTTCAGTTGGCAGACAATACAAAGTCACGAAAGTGGAATGCTGACTTGACTAATGAGTATGTTCGAGCAGAAGGGAAAGAAGTTCGTTCTCAGTATGCGATCTATAATTACTTCTCAAACCAATTGATAAAAGCGGAAGGTAAAAAACAGTAAATTCGTTTATTATGATGGATAAGAGTTTGCGCTTTGCTGCAGTAGACATTGGTTCGAATGCAGTTCGATTATTTTTTGGTTATGTATTTGAAACCGGATTAGGTCCTGTTTTTAAAAAGGCTTCATTGGTTCGTTTACCAATACGATTGGGAGAAGATTCTTTTCATAATCGGCCTATACCGCTGCATAAAATTGAAGAGTTGAGCAATGCCCTAGCGGGCTTCCAACATTTAATGGCAGCTTTCAATGTAACTTCATTTCGTGTTTGCGCAACATCGGCCATGCGAGACGCTTTAAATAGAGAAGAGGTTTTAGCTAGGGTGAAGGAAAAGTCGGGATTAGATATTGAATTAGTTTCGGGAGACGAAGAAGCAGGGCTAATTTTTGAAAATCATATCGCTGAGAAACTTGATCAAAGCGAGGTGTATTTATACATGGACGTTGGAGGTGGGAGCACTGAACTAACACTTTTCAAAGAAGGTCAAACAGTAAAAGCCCGATCGTTTAACATTGGTACCATTCGATTAAAAGACGATTTAGTCTCAGAAAAAACGTGGAAGGAACTAGGCGATTGGCTGGCTGATATTAAGAGAGAGTATGGGCCTAAAAATATTATTGGTTCTGGGGGTAACATCAACACATTATTTAAATTAACAGAGCGGAAAGAAATGGATATATTGCCAACGCTTGCTATTAAAAAGTGGCTGCAACGCCTAAAGGAACTTTCTTTTGACGAGAGAATTTCGAAATTAGGTCTGCGTCCTGATCGAGCAGATGTAATAATTCCGGCAACGGAACTGTTCGTTTTCGC
>Ga0222646_100283_pt1 | contig 15566 bp, 16 predicted proteins | sample AntAcemetagen293_FD_179819 | JGI IMG/M metagenome (GOLD analysis project Ga0222646, IMG submission 179819) | Saline water microbial communities from Ace Lake, Antarctica - #293 | ecosystem: Environmental > Aquatic > Non-marine Saline and Alkaline > Saline | place: Antarctica: Ace Lake | collected... | reverse complement strand
TGTGGAGCAGGCATGTCTCTGAAAGATAGATAAGCTTCAGAAGCTGTTTCCATTACCTTTTCATAGTCCTCTTTTGTTGTTGCTTTTACTTTTCCAATCAATTTTCCATCAACAGGAGAGTAGCTTTCAATTATTTCTCCGTTCGAAAAATTGTGAGAACCTGTAGAAGTTCCGTTATTTATGTCTTTTACACCTAATTGTTGTAAGGCTTCTTTAATTCCAAAATCTGTCATTTTGCAGTTCCGTTTTAGTTGTTTAACTTAGAGCTTCAAATTTACGAATTATTTTACAGATAAATAAATTAAACAAAAAACATAATAATTGTTTAATTTTAAACAAAAAATCATGAAAAAACTGTTTCTTATCATTTCAATTTTAAGCATCTCTTATAGCTGTAAGAATGCCTTAGATACTTCATCTGAAGACAAAACAATAACAGCAAAACGAAATGAATTTGCCATTATAATTCATGGTGGAGCAGGTACCATTTTGAAGGAAAACTTATCCGAAGAAAAAGAAAAAGAATATAAACTGAAGTTAGAAGAGGCAATTAGAACAGGTTATGCCATTCTTAAAGATGGAGGAACCAGTCAAGAAGCCGTTGTGAAGACCATTCAAGTAATGGAGGAGTCTCCATTGTTTAATGCGGGTAAAGGAGCCGTTTTTACACACGAAGAAACCAACGAATTAGATGCTTCTTTTATGGACGGAAAAACATTAAATGCAGGCGCAGTAGCTGGTGTAATGAATGTAAAAAGTCCGATTGAATTGGCCGTAAAAATAATGACAGATTCCGAACACGTAATGCTTTCAGGGAAAGGGGCTTCAATTTTTGCGAAAGAAAAAGGACTGGAAATTGTAGACCCAAGTTATTTTTATACAGAAAACCGTTTTAAATCTTTGCAGAGGATAAAAAATAAAGTGAAAACGGAATTAGATCACAACGATAAGGAAGCGGCTTTTTACGATGCGGATATTAAGAACTCAAAATTTGGAACGGTGGGTTGTGTTGCTTTAGATAAAAATGGAAATATTGCTGCAGGAACTTCTACAGGTGGAATGACCAATAAACGCTGGGGAAGAATTGGGGATGCGCCAATTATTGGTTCGGGTACGTATGCAAATAATAAAACGTGTGGAGTTTCTTCAACAGGATGGGGAGAATACTTTATTAGAAACCAGGTTGCATATGATATTTCTGCACAGATGGAGTATAAAAACAGTTCTTTAAAAGAGGCAACTAAAGATGTTATTCAGAATAAGTTAACAAAGTTTGGCGGTACTGGTGGTGTTGTAGCTTTAGACAATAAAGGCAATATGTCTTTTGAGTTTAATACTGCAGGAATGTATAGAGCCTCAATGAATGAAAAAGGGGAATTGATCGTAAAAATTTACAAAGAATAAGACTGTAATTTATTAAACCTAAAAAGTATAAAAGGTTGCAGCTTTAAATCTTATTTTTGCACTGCCTTATGCAAAACAAAATTTTTAACATACAGAATCAACAAGAATTTACGGAAGTTGCTTTAGCAATTTTCAAACACCAGTTTACCCACAATAAAGTATACAGGTCTTTTTGTGACTTGCTATATATACATCCTTCAAGTGTTCTTGCAGTTGAAGAAATTCCGTTTTTACCCATTCAGTTTTTTAAAAGTAGAGAAGTACTTTCTTCCTTAGATGAAGTTCAAGAAATTTTCACAAGTTCTGGAACTACAGGAAGTAGTATCAGTAAACATTTGGTTACCGATATAAATCTTTATAAAGAAAGCTATTTAAAAGGATTTTCGCACTTTTATGGAAATATAGAGGAATACACCATCTTGGCGTTGTTACCCAATTACTTAGAACGCGAAGGCTCTTCTTTGGTGTTTATGGTGGCCGATTTAATTCAAAAATCTAAAAAACCAGAAAGTGGTTTTTATTTGGATAATATGCAAGAATTAGCTGAAAAACTGACTGAATTAGATAAAACCGGACAAAAAACACTTTTAATTGGGGTTTCTTTTGCTTTGTTAGACTTGATTGAAATGCAACAATTCAACCTAAAAAACACCACCATTATGGAAACTGGTGGTATGAAAGGAAGAAGAAAAGAATTGGTAAGAGAAGAATTGCATGCCATTTTAAAAGACGGATTTGGAGTCACAGAAATTCATTCAGAATACGGAATGACAGAATTACTAAGTCAGGGATACTCTAAAGGAAATGGCCTTTTTGAAACACCTCCATGGATGAAAATTTTAACACGTGATACAGAAGACGCTTTAACCATTAATGCTTCAGGGAAAAACGGTGGTATAAATGTAATTGATTTGGCGAACTACAATTCATGCTCTTTTATTGCGACTCAAGACTTAGGAAAGGTATACGAAAACGGAATGTTTGAAATTATTGGGCGTTTTGATAGTTCTGATATTAGAGGTTGCAATCTGATGGTTTTGTAAGTATTTTAGTTTTCATCGACCAAATTGAAAAACAAAATAGGATGAAGAATTTCATAACAATTTTACTGATTACAATTTCCACAACCTTTTTTGCGCAAGAATATAATTTAAAGAAAGGGTACGTTGCTGAAGGATACGATGTGGTATCTTATTTTAGTAATACCCCCGAAAAAGGAGATATTGCATATACCGCAGAATTTGATGGCGTAAAATTTAAGTTTGTTTCCAAACAAAATTTAGAAACTTTTGAAAGCACACCTAAAAAATACGCTCCTGCTTATGGCGGGTTTTGTGCCTACGCAGTCGGTGCAAAATCCGAAAGGGTTTCTATAAATCCTGAAACCTTTGAAATTAGAGCTGGTAAATTATACCTGTTTTACAATGTTTAGGGCACAAATACTTTTAAAATGTGGCAAGAAGAAGGCGCTGAACAATTGAAAGAAAAAGCAGATAAAAACTGGGTAAAAATTAAGAAAGAAAAGTAAACGAAAGTGAAGTTTTCTAAATGAAACATAAAAAAGAGGAGAATAGATTGCCCTCTTTTTTATATTATTTAAAGTTAAGGTTATGCTACAACGAGCAAATAGTACGTTTTTTTACCACGTTGTAACAACACGTATTTATTCGCAATTAAATCTTCTTTAGTAATTGTAAAGTCTTCTTTTATCTTTTCTTTGTTTACAGAAATTGCATTTTCTTTTAAAGCTCTTCTCGCGTCTCCGTTAGAGGCTAAAAAATTTGTTTTAGCAGCCAACGCCCCAATCATGTCTAAACCGTCTGCTAGATCTGAAATAGCTACGGTAGCTTGCGGTACACCATCAAAAACGTCTAAAAACGTCTGTTCATCTAAAGACTTTAAATCTGAAGCCGTAGACTTTCCGAATAAAATAGTAGAAGCTTTAATAGCGTTGTTATACGCTTCTTTTCCGTGGACCAATAAGGTAACTTCGGCACCAATTTTCTTTTGCAATACACGCGCATGCGGCGCTTCTTTATGTTCAGTAATTAATGCGTCTATTGTTTCTTTGTCTAAAAAAGTAAAAATTCTAATATAATTGGCTGCATCTTCATCAGAAGCATTCAACCAATACTGGTAAAATTTATAAGGTGATGTTCTCTTACTATCTAACCAAACGTTTCCTCCTTCAGATTTCCCGAACTTCGTTCCATCAGATTTTGTAATTAAGGGACAGGTAATTGCATACCCTTTTCCGCCACCAATTCTTCTAATTAATTCTGTTCCCGTAGTAATGTTTCCCCATTGATCCGAACCCCCCATTTGAATAGAAGCGTTGTTGTTTTTGTATAAATGCAAGAAATCATACCCTTGCACTAACTGGTAGGTAAATTCTGTAAAAGACATGCCGTCTTTAGATTCAGTGCTAATTCTGTTTTTTACAGAATCTTTTGCCATCATGTAGTTTACGGTAATATGTTTACCAACATCACGTATAAATTCTAAGAAAGAGAAATCTTTCATCCAATCGTAATTATTTACCAAGACAGCTGCATTTTCTTCGTTGGAAGTGAAATCTAAAAAGTGACTTAACTGGTTTTTTATAGCTTCTTGATTGTAACGCAATGTTTTTTCATCTAGCAAGTTGCGTTCTGCAGATTTCCCAGAAGGATCACCAATCATACCTGTAGCACCGCCAACTAAAGCAATGGGTTTGTGCCCACATCTTTGAAAATGTGCCAACAGCATAATGGGTACTAAGTTTCCTATATGTAAAGAATCTGAAGTAGGGTCAAAGCCAACATAAGCACTTCTCATGCTCTCTAATAAGTGCTCTTCTGTTGTTGGCATGCTGTCGTGCAACATTCCTCTCCATTCTAATTCTTTAATAAAATTTTTCATTGTATACCGTTTATCCGTTCGCAAATATACCTTTATCGCGCAAAATATACTAAATTCGTAGTATGATTTTAGTTACGGGAGGAACCGGTTTGGTTGGCGCACATTTATTGTATCATTTGCTAAAAGAGAAGGAGACAATTCGCGCTATTTATCGTTCTGAAGAAAAAATAAAGGCAGTAGAAAAAGTATTTTCTTATTATACGGATGATGCTTCACTGATTTCAAAAATAGAGTGGTTTAAGGCGGATATAACAGATATTCCCGCCATGATTCCGGCGTTTTTTGGAGTTGAAAAGGTGTATCATTGTGCCGCTTTTATTTCTTTTAATCCGAAAGATTACAAAGAAATGCGCAAGGTAAACATTCACGGAACGGCAATTATTGTAAACCTTTCTATTGATGCAAAAATAAAAAAATTGTGTTTTGTAGGCTCTATTGCTGCTGTTGGAGACTCCTTAAACGGAGGCTTAATTACAGAAGAAAATGAATGGAATAAAGAATTAGATAACAGTGGGTATTCGATTACGAAGTTCGGAGCAGAAATGGAAGTTTGGCGCGCCAGTCAAGAAGACGTAGAGGTAGTTATTGTAAATCCTGGAGTTATTTTAGGAAGCGGATTTTGGTCTTCGGGTTCTGGAAAATTGTTCTCTCAAATGTATAACGGATTTCAATTTTATACAGAAGGAATTACCGGTTTTGTAGGGGTTAAAGATGTTGTAAAAGCAATGATTTTACTTATGAATTCGGAGGTTAAAAACGAGCGTTTTATATTGGTTTCAGAGAACAAAACATATAAAGAGGTGTTCTTTTTAATTGCAGACGCTTTTGGTGTCAAAAGACCTTCAAAAAAGATAAAAGTTTGGCAAACAACTGTGCTTTGGCGTATTTCATCAATTTTAGCGGTGTTTACTAAAAAAACGCCTTTGTTAAGCAAGTATTCTGCAAAAAGTGCCCACGAAGTTTCTAAATATTCTTCAGAAAAAATAAAACAAACACACAACTTTCAATTTGAAGAAATACAGAGGGTTGTGAAAGATGTTTGCAGCAATTTTAAAGGCTAAAAATAGTATGTCAGCTATCTGTTGTCTAAAATCTTATCAGAGTTTTCTAACTCTTTTAAGTTTTTTATAATTTTTAAACTGTCTGCTCTTTTAAGTTTGTTTAAGTTGCCCTGTATGGAATCTTTTTTAATAGAATCTAACACTGTCTTCATGTTCGTCAACACCTCTTGTCTTGCTAAGATGCTGTTTTGAGCATTTTCTAAAATTTCTTGGTATACATCTATTTTAGACATGTAATAATAATTACTACTTTTAAAACGGGTGCTGTCTATTTTAAAGTTTTCATAAACAAAAGGCATATAATTGATATTCTTTTGATTGTTTTTGTTCTTTATGAATTTAGCACTAGAAGAAATCATCATTTCTTGTAATAAAAGGCTCATGGTATCTTTAGGAATTAAGTCTTTCGGTTTTTCAAATATAGTATTGCTTGTGCAAGATACAAGTAATATAAAAAGGAATAAGTAGCTATTTTTTTTCATTTTATCTATTAAAAGTAATTCTTTTCCCTTTAACGGTGTCATTAAAAATACCATTATTGTATATTAAATGTCCGTTTACAAAAGTATGTGTTATGGTCGATGAAAAAGTAGTTCCCTCAAAAGGAGACCAGCCACATTTATATAAAATGTTGTCTTTAGTAACTGTTTGTGGCTTGTTGACATCAATTAAAACAATATCCGCAAAATAACCCTCTTTTATAAATCCGCGTTTTTCTATTTGAAATAATTTAGCAGGATTGTGACTCATTTTTTCTACTGCTTTTTCAATAGGAATTACGCCTTCTTTTACTTTTTCTAAAAGTGCAATAAGAGCGTGTTGCACTAATGGGCCTCCACTTGGTGCGTTCAAATAATTATTATTTTTCTCATCTAAAGTATGCGGTGCATGGTCTGTTGCCAAAACATCTATTCTGTCATCTAACAGGGCTTTCCAGAGACCCAATCTGTCTTTTTCTGTTTTTACGGCAGGATTCCATTTGATATGCGTTCCTTTTTCTTCGTAATCTTTATCATTAAACCACAAGTGATGGATACAAACTTCTGATGTAATTTGCTTTTCTTCTAGCGGAATATCGTTTCTAAATAAATGGGTTTCTTTGGCTGTAGATAAATGAAAAATATGCAGTCTTGCTCCTGTTTTTTTAGCCAATTCAATTGCTTTAGAAGAAGATAAATAACAAGCGGCTTCACTTCTAATAAGAGGGTGGTATTTTATAGGAATATCATCTCCGTACTTTTCTTTGTAAATTGCCGTATTTTTTCTAATAGTGCCTTCGTCTTCACAATGTACAGAAATAATCATTTTTGTTGACGAGAAAATTTTCTCCAGAACTTCTTCATTATCAACCAACATATCTCCCGTAGAAGAGCCTAAAAACAACTTGATTCCTGCTACTTTTTTAGGGTCTGTTTTTAATAATTCTTCTAGATTGTTATTGGTGCCACCAAACATAAAAGAGTAGTTTGCATACGAATCTACTGCTGCAATTTTAAATTTATCTTCTAATAATTTTTGGGTTGTAGCTTGCGGCACTGTGTTTGGCATTTCTATGAATGTGGTAATTCCGCCAGCAATTGCGGCCCTGCTTTCTGTTGCAATGTTTGCTTTGTGTGTTAAACCAGGTTCTCTAAAATGTACTTGATCGTCTATAAAACCAGGAATTAAATATTTTCCTTCAGCATTAATTATTTCAACATTTTCAGTAGGTTTAATTTCAGAAGAAATTTTTTTAATTAGTTCATTTTCAATGAGAACATCACCTTTAAATATTTTGTTCTCGTTTACTATTGTTGCGTTTTGTATTAAAATTCCTTTTTGCATTTCTCTTTTTTAAATATCAATTTTCATGTTCACTAAACCCTTGGTAAATCCGAAACGATTGTAAGATTTCAAAGCATTGTAATTATTGCTATATACATCTAGCCTTAACTCTTTTAGGTCTTTTTCTTTTCCCCAATCTTTTAAAGATGCTAAAATTAGATGGCTAATTTTTTTTCCTCTAAAAGCAGGTTTCACAAAGATAAAACCAATGTAACCGTGTTTTGGATTTTTATGGTAATGACGAGAGTCTTCTATTTTTAGATACCCAGAGCCCACTAATTCTTTGTTTGCTACAGCAACTATTAAATGGCTGTTTTCCGCGGTAATTAATTCGGGAATATTGTAATAAGACAATGTGCCATCCCCTAAAAAAGGATCTAAAGGTCTTTCTGCCTTTATAACACCTTGTTCAAATTCTAACAAGGTTTCTAAGTCGTTTAAGTTTGCTGTTCTAATCGAAATAGTGCGCATTAGGTTTTCTATTTTGGCAATCCTTTTAATTTCATTTTTATAACTCCAAAGAGTGCTTCAGTAACAATATTTCCACTCATTTTAGAAGTACCCAAATCTCTGTCTGTAAAAATCACAGAAACTTCTTTTATGGTAAATTTATGCTTCCAAGCTTTAAATTTCATTTCGATTTGAAAAGCATATCCTACGAACCTAATTTTATCTAGGTTTATGGTTTCTAAAACATGACGTTTCCAGCAAACAAAACCGGCGGTAGTGTCAAAAACAGGAATTCTAGTGATAAGACGCACATATTTTGAAGCAAAATAAGAAAGTAATAAACGTTTCACATCCCAATTTACTACGTTTACAGAATTGTTTACATATCTAGAACCAACAGAAACGTCTCCACCTCCAGTGGCACAGGCATTGTATAGACGAACTAGATCTTTCGGATTGTGAGAGAAATCTGCATCCATTTCTATAATGTAGTTGTAATCTTTAGCCAAAGCCCATTTAAAACCATGAATGTAGGCAGTGCCCAAACCACTTTTCCCTTTTCTTTTTTCTATGGAAAGTCTCTTCGGAAATTCTACTATTAATTTTTCTATGATTGCAGAAGTTCCGTCAGGAGAATTGTCATCAACCACTAAAACATGAAATGTTTTTTCTTCACAAAATACGGCTCTAATAATGGCTTCTATGTTTTCCTTTTCGTTATAAGTGGGAATGATAACTAGCGTATCTGACATAAATAAAATTTCCTGTGGTAAGAATACAAATATACATTTTTTAATTACTAATTTTGTGTAAACCTTATCAAAGAAGAAAATTTGCAGGCACTAGAAAAAATAGTAATAAATACGAATTGGGTTTCCTTGATTTTGGTGTTTTTATTTGCCATTGTTGCCATCTTAAAAATAATAGATGCAGAGAAATTAAAAGGGTATGTTTTTGCAATGTTTCATAAAAGCTTCTTGGAAGACGAAGTGCAAGAAAACACCTCTTTTTTTAGTTCTTTTTATAGTTTATTGTTTCTCTTTTCTTGTACCGTTTTAGCCCTTATTATGAGCTTATTGATTTCAGAAAGAAATGAAGATTTTTCATTTAGTTTTTCTTTTTTTCTTTTAGTTTTAGGAATTATATTTAGCTATTTCATCCTTAAAAGCATCCTAGAATTATTAATGGTAAAACTTTTTTTAATAAATAAACAGGTTCGTTTTTATGTAGTCTCTAAATTCGGTTACCTTTATTCTATCAGTTTTTTTTTGCTAATTCTTTTTGTATTGTTTCAATTTGGACCCTTAAATTTTTCATTTTTTGTAACAATCGCTTCAGGTCTCTTTTTCTTAAACTTTGTGCTTCACGTGTTTAATAATAAAAACCTGGTTTTTAGTAAGTTGTTTTATTATATATTGTATCTTTGCGCCTTCGAAATATCACCCCTGATAATAATGTTTAAACTGATGCTTTAACCTAAAAAACGCAAGCGTATGAAAGTGAAAACTATTTTAGTATCGCAGCCTCCTCCAAAAACAGAAACATCTCCTTATTTTGACCTGTCTGATAAACAAAAAGTAAAGATAGATTTTAGATCTTTTATTCATGTAGAAGGCATTTCTATTAAGGAAATTAGAAATAAGAAAATTGATTTTAAAGACTTTACTGCAGTCATTTTAACAAGTAGAAATGCGGTAGATTATTTCTTTAAAATTGCTGAAGAAATGCGTTTCAAAGTGCCAGATGATATGAAATATTTCTGTCAATCTGAAGCTGTTGCTTATTATTTACAGAAGTATGTTGTTTACAGGAAGCGTAAAATTTATGTAGGAACCAGAACTTTTCAGGATTTAACCAAGCTTATTAAGAAACATAAAACAGAGAAATTTTTACTACCCTCCTCAGATAAATTAAAACCATTAGTTCCTGAAGAATTAGATAAATTAGAAGTGAATTGGACACGTTTAGATTTGTATAGAACAGTTGTAAGTGATTTGTCTGATTTAGAGAATGTTGTTTATGATGTTTTAGTATTTTTTAGTCCTTCTGGAATAGAGTCTTTATTTCAAAATTTCCCAGGATTTAAACAAAATAACACAAGAATTGCTGCTTTTGGTAATTCTACAGTAAATGCCGTAACCCAGGCTGGTTTAAAGTGCGATATAGAAGCACCATCTCCAGAAACACCTTCCATGACAATGGCTTTAGATAAATATATAAAAACTGTAAATAAGAGATAGCACTTTCTCTAGCCTCAAAAGTGTTTTTTACAATTTTATAAAAACAAAAAAACCGAACTTAAATGTTCGGTTTTTTTGTAGTGAATTTTGTCTACTTTGTGATTTCTGTAAAAATATCTGTCAGTAAATAAGTACTATTTAAAAGGAAGGGAACTTTTTAAAATGGCTCATTTTTGTAATTTTAAGCAAATAATGTAGCAAAAGCTTCTTCAATTTTACCCACCAGTACTAATTTTATTCCGTGGTTTTTAGAAGTAATCTTGTTATATTTCGATGCTACCAATGTTTTATACCCCAATTTTTCTGCCTCTAAAATCCGTTGGTCTATTTTAGAGACAGGTCTAATTTCTCCTGCCAAACCAACTTCTGCTGCAAAGCAGACATTCGGGTTGATAGCAATATCTTGGTTAGAGGACAATATCGCTGCAACAACCGCCAAATCTATGGCAGGGTCGTCGACATTGATGCCACCAGTAATGTTTAAAAACACATCTTTAGCGCCCAACTTAAAACCTGCTCTTTTTTCGAGAACAGCTAAAATCATGTTCAGGCGTTTTAAATTATAACCTGTTGTAGAGCGCTGTGGTGTTCCGTAAACAGCTGTAGAAACCAAGGCTTGTATTTCTATCATTAAAGGGCGAATACCTTCTAAGGTAGATGCAATTGCGGTACCGCTTAAATCGTTGTCTTTTTTAGAAATTAGTATTTCAGACGGATTTGTAATTTCTCTTAATCCGCTAGAAAGCATTTCGTAAATTCCTAATTCTGATGTAGAACCAAACCTATTTTTCTGAGAACGCAAAATTCTATAGGCATGATTTCTGTCACCTTCAAACTGTAAAACAACATCTACCATGTGTTCTAAAATTTTTGGTCCAGCAATGTTTCCATCTTTGTTAATATGGCCAATTAATAAAACAGGAGTAGCCGTTTCTTTGGCAAATTTTATGAGTTCTGCAGCAGTTTCTCTAATTTGAGAAATACTTCCAGGAGACGCTTCTATGTTATTTGTATGCAAGGTTTGTATCGAATCGATCACTAAAACCTCAGGTTCAGTTTCTTCTATATTCTTGAAAATTTGTTGTGTATTGGTTTCCGTAAGAATTAAACAATTAGAATTGTTTGCTTCCAATCTGTCTGCTCTCATTTTTATTTGAGACTGACTCTCTTCACCCGAAACATACAACACTCGCTGCTTAATATTTAAGGCAACTTGTAACAATAAAGTAGATTTACCAATACCAGGTTCGCCACCCAATAGTGTTACAGAACCTTTTACCAATCCGCCACCTAAAACCGTATCTAATTCGTTGTTATTTGTAACAACCCTCTCTTCTGGATTTAACTGAATATCAGCAACTTTTAAAGGCTTGTTTACCGTTTGTTTAGCGGTTGTAGATTGTTTCCAAACACGTTTTTCTTCTTTTTGAATAACCTCTTCAACAATGGTATTCCATTCTTTACAAGCACCACATTGTCCTACCCATTTTGCATGCTGGGTTCCACAGTTCTGACAGAAAAAAGTTGTTTTGGTTTTGGCCATTTTTATTTTTTAAAACACGGATTATACAAATTTAGGTATTCTTATTGTAAATAGGTAGCAGTAAAAATGCTAGACCACCAAAAACGACAATCATAGCGGTTTGTGCCGTCCACATAATCCAACCAAAAGCGGTTGCCGTTTCTGCAGGAATAGCAAATAAAGCCAAGGCGCTGGCAACTGCAATTGGATACAAGCCAATACCGCCATTTGTAGCCGCAATCGAGAATCCGCCAGCAATAAAACCAATTAGAATACCTCCAAAAGGAACGTCTAAACCTTCAATTGCAGGTATTGTTGCCCAAAACATCGCCACATACATTGCCCAAATAAACAACGTGTGAAAGATAAATGCCCATTTATTTTTCATTTTAAAAATACTGGTAACCCCTTCAATTAAGCCAGTAAAAAAGATTTTAATTTTTAATAAGAAACCAGCGGTCGCTTTTTTTACAACAGCGGTAAGAATATAAAATCCGATGCTTAAAACAGCCAAACCAATACTTATTTTTAGAGGATTGAAGTTTTTTGTGAGTAATTCATAAATGAAGTCAAATTGAACAAAAAGTGTAATTGCAGCAATAGAAAGCATCATTATTAAATCTGCAATACGTTCTGCTACAATAGTACCAAATGCCTTTTCAAAGGGTATGTTTTCATAATTGGTCATTACCGTGGCTCTAGAGATTTCTCCTGCTCTTGGTACGGCTAGGTTTACTAAATAACCTATTAATACGGCCAAAACACTATTTGTAAGCTTCGGTTTAAAACCAAGTGGTTCTAACATAAACTTCCATCTGTAGGCTCTTGATAAATGACTTAAGATACCAAATAAAAGCCCGAGCATTATATAGCCATAATTAGCTTCTTTAAAATAAGTACCTAAAGTTTTTAGGGAAATATCAGCTAAAGAATACCAAACTAAAAAAGCGCCAAATACAAGCGGTAAAATAATTTTTAATTGTTTTTTTATATTCAAAATTATGTAAGTGTATTGTCTTTTTCATTAGGAAACACTAGCGAAGGTTTAAATTTCTTAGCCTGTTCTAATTCCATAAAGGCGTACACAATTAAAATTAAAATATCGCCTTTTGCAACTTTTCTGGCTGCAGCACCATTTAGCGTAATTTCTCCGCTTCCTCTGGGGCCGGGAATTGCATATGTTTCTAGGCGTTCGCCGTTATTATTATTTACAATTTGAACGCGTTCACCCTCAATTATATTCGCTGCATCCATTAAATCTTCATCTATGGTGATGCTGCCTATATAATTTAAATCTGCACCCGTAACTTTTACACGGTGGATTTTAGATTTTACAACTTGTACTAACATACTGCAAAAATAACGTTTTTTTAATTTTTTAAACGAATGTTATCTATCAATCTAACGTTTCCCGAAAAAACGGCAATAAAAGCCCTGTATTTTTTACCCGCCTCTTTGCTCTCTATACTTTTTAACGTTTTTTCATCCGCAATTGTAAAATACTCTAAAGTTAATAAGGGTTGTTTTTTAAACTCGTTTTCTAACCATTTATTAATTTCTGAGATATTTTTGGTGTCAAATTTTTGTTGAATTTTTTGAAGCGTTTTGTATATAAAAGGTGCAATACTTCTCTGTTCTTTTGGCAATCTGGCATTTCTAGAACTCATGGCCAAACCATCTTCTTCTCTATATATTGGGCATCCTTTTACCTTTACAGGTAAGTGATGCTTTTTTACCATTTTTTTTACAATTTGTAATTGCTGAAAGTCTTTTTGTCCGAAATACGCTTTTTTAGGTGTTATAATTTCAAATAGTGCTTTTACAACGGTGCCAACACCATCAAAATGTCCGTCTCTAAACTTCCCTTCCATTTGATGTTCTAAACCATCAAAATTAAATTTTTCTGAAGCAACATTTTTCGGATAAATTTCTGCTACTAAGGGTGAAAATAGAATATCACAAGATGCAGACGTAAGCAACCGAATATCATTTTCTATCGTTTTTGGATACTTTTCTAAATCCTCAATATTGTTAAATTGTGTAGGGTTTACAAAAATACTTACCACAACAATGTCGTTTTTTTGCTTTGCTTTTTCAATTAAAGACAAATGACCTTGGTGTAATGCACCCATAGTTGGCACAAAACCAATGGTTTTTTTGTTTGTTTTATAGTCTAAAAGACAGTCTTTTAAGTCTTTTTTATTGTTGAAAATTCTCATTCTAAAATCGTTGCTAAAGTGTGCAAACTTACCATTTTAACACGATATTAGCATATTAATTTGTATTTTTGCAATTCTCACAAAAGAGTTTGATTCAATGAAGGACAAGAGAATATTATTTGTTTCGTCTGAAGTAGTACCCTACTTGCCGGAAACAGAATTATCGTTAACTGCATTTAGTGCAGCTAAAAATGCACATTCGAAAGGAGTACAGACTAGAATTTTTATGCCAAGGTATGGTGTTATCAACGAAAGAAGACATCAATTACACGAGGTTATTCGCCTTTCTGGGATGAATTTAGTTGTAAATGATATGGACATGCCGTTGATTATAAAAGTAGCCTCTATCCCAAAGGAAAGAATGCAAGTTTACTTTATAGACAATGAAGAATACTTTAAGCGAAAAGCTGTTTTTACAGATGAAGACGATCAGTTGTTTGACGACAATGACGAGCGTGCAATTTTCTTTGCAAAAGGGGTTGTAGAGACTGTAAAAAAATTGAACTGGGCTCCGGATATTATTCACGTACACGGTTGGATGGCCTCTTTATTGCCTCTTTATTTAAGGGAGTTTTACAATGAAGAACCATTATTTACCGAAAGTAAAATTATTACGTCTATTTACAACAATCCTTTTGAAGGAAATTTAAGTGAAGACCTTGCTGATAAAATAGCGTTTGACCTGAAAAAAAACAGTAAGATAGCAACTATTAAGACACCAAACCATACCAATATATTAAAAAGTGCTATTGAAAACTCGGATGCGATTATTCATGGTAGTGAAGATATTTCTGAGGAATTATCTTCTTTTATCGAAGAAAAAAAGATTCCTGTCTTAGGATTTCAAGAAGAGAATTTTAAAGAAAGTTATTTAAATTTTTATGCTGATTTAGTTTCAGTTAATTAATTATTTTTAGTGTGAAAAATATTTTTAGAAAAAGCACCTATTTTGGTGTTTTATTTTTGGTGTTTGCAGGCGTTATCTCTTGTGAAGAAGATTTTATAGACATACGTAGTGGGGTTGTAAGTAATACAAAATTCTCTACAAATGATACAATTTTAGAGGTATTGGTTTCCAATGCACCTATAGAAAATATGAGAGCAGATGCTCTCTCGTTATCTGGAACTCCATTTTTTAACCGTCAAGGACAGTATCTTTTAGGGGCGTATATAAATGACCAATATGAAAATATTGAAGCTTCTATTGTTTCTCAAATAAGCATTAATAGCAGTTTAGTATTAATGTCTTACAATAATCCCGATACCTTGCTGTTTGAAACTACGATAGATACTGCATTTTTAAGATTGCCATATCATGCAACTTTAAGCTCTAATGGGAGTAGACCTATTTATGAATTAGATTCGGTAACAGGAAATCAAGAATTACCTTTTACATTGAATATATACGAGTTAGAAACGTATTTAAATACTTTAAACCCTGAAGATCCTACAAAAACAAATATGTTTTTATCAGATCACGAATATACTACAAAACCAACATCTTTAACAGCAGTAGAAAACATGGATTTTATGCCTACTGCAAATGATACTTTAGTGATTATTAAAAGAAGAAACAGTTTGGGTGCCGTACACGCTATAGATACCATAAGATATACAGCTGCCACGAATACAGAGGTTCCTTTACCAATGGCAATCATCCCATTAAAGAAAAGCTTTGTAAAAGAAGTGTTTTTAGATAATTACGGTACTGCTAATTTTGATTCTCAAAGTAACTTTAATAATTATTTTAGGGGTATCGTGATTGATGCGAAAGAAAAAACACATGCGTCAGGTGAAAAAGGAAGCGCTTTGATAGCATTTAATTTAAGAAGTACAGGTACTGGAGCTACAAGTTCTTTAATTGAAGTGTATTATACAAATACTTTTTTTAGCAGTAATGGTACAGAGATTGATACTGTTATAAAAAACAAACACACATTTCAAT
>Ga0222646_100282_pt1 | contig 15570 bp, 15 predicted proteins | sample AntAcemetagen293_FD_179819 | JGI IMG/M metagenome (GOLD analysis project Ga0222646, IMG submission 179819) | Saline water microbial communities from Ace Lake, Antarctica - #293 | ecosystem: Environmental > Aquatic > Non-marine Saline and Alkaline > Saline | place: Antarctica: Ace Lake | collected... | reverse complement strand
CAGATGGTACTGAGAAATCGGGAGAGTATGTCATCGCCATTTTTATTAAAAGCCCCTACTATTTAGTTAGTAGGGGCTTTTTTAATTTACAGAAAATTAGAAATAACCCTTGGTTACCTTTACACGATAAAAAACACAGAAAAGTATCCTACTTCATCAATTATAATGCAGTTTTTCCGTGTCTAAAGGATTATTTTAAACCAATAAAACGTTTATATGTTATATAAAATCAGTCAAGTATCTGTTTTATGCTTATTGTTAATTGGCTTTATTGCATATGGCCAAGATGGTCGAGTTTCTACCAATTTTGAATCTGATTATTATGAATATGAACAGGATTTCTTGTCCGCAGAGTTCCATAAATCGAGGAGAGATTCGTTGCGAAAATTGCTACCTGACGGCTCAGCTATCGTCTTTTTTGCAAGTCCTGAGAGAAATAGATCCAACGATGTTTACTATGAATATCATCAAAACCCTAACTTTTATTACCTGACAGGACTGAGAGAACCAAATGCGATGATTATAATTTATAAGAATCGGCAGCAGTTGTTTGGGGAAGAAAGTGATGAGATCTTATTTATGCAAGAACGAGATCGTAAATCTGAACTATGGAACGGCAGGAGATTGGGAACAGATAGGGCTAAAAATAGATTGCAAATAGATCGTATTTTGGCCAATACAGCTTTTGTAGATTTTTGTCCTGGATTTGATAGTCTGCGCGCTGTATTTTATGAAATGCCTGATGGGATAAATCAAAAGGATAGTTTAATGACAGATAACTTGTCTGGTTTAGTGTATCAATTTAACAAGAAAAACCTAACGCAATTAACAGATAAACAGCAGATAGGAGGGGTTTTAATGGCGCAATTGCGGCAAGTAAAAACAGTTGAAGAAATTAAATTATTGAGAAAGGCAATTTCTATTACCTGTGAGGCTCAGAATCAATTAATGCGCGAGATTAATGATACAATGACGGAGTTTCAAACAGAGGCTATAATAGAGTATGTTTTTAAGAAGAATGGGGCCGAATACACTGGCTTTCCTTCGATTCAAGGAAGTGGAGAAAATTCTTGTATTTTACATTATACGTCAAATCGGAGACCACTAATAAAGGGGGGGGTACTTGTAAGTGATGTAGGAGCGGAATATCATGGATATACTGCAGATGTTACTCGAACAATACCACCAACTGGAAAATTTACGAAGGAGCAAAAGCAATTATATGAGCTTGTCTTAAACGCACAAAGTGCAGGCATTGAAGCGGCGTTAGTTGGAGCTAGTTTTTGGCAGCCCGGAATTGTTGCAACGGAGATCATTGCTGATGGACTTTTAAAATTGGGGATTATTAGGCACAAGAATGAGCTGCGAACCTATTTTATGCATGGAACTTCTCATTATTTGGGGTTAGACGTTCACGATGTAGGCATGTATACTCCCCTTGTCGCAGGTAATGTTATAACTGTTGAACCCGGAATTTACATAGCTAATGGCTCCGATTGCGACCCTAAATGGTGGAATATTGGAGTTCGAATTGAGGACGATATTTTAATTACAGCAGATGGCCCTGAAAACCTCTCAGTTGCTTCCCCGAGGACGGTAAAAGAAATAGAGTCTCTTATGGCGCAGTAGGCTAAAAAAGATCTTAATTATTTCGAGTTCCGAGTAGCTATTTAAAGAAAAAAATAGCTATTTTTGTGCTCCCGTAAATAAAGCACACGATAATGGCGAAAAAAGGAAAAGGTAATAGAATTCAGGTAATCTTAGAGTGCACAGAACACAAAACAAGTGGTCAGGCAGGAACGTCTAGATATATTACTACCAAGAATAGAAAGAATTCTCCTGAAAGAATGGAGATAAGAAAATACAACCCAGTTTTGAAAAAAGTGACGGTTCATAAAGAAATCAAGTAAAACAGAAGACATGGCTAAGAAAACAGTTGCAACCTTTCAAAAAGGTGAAGGAAAGAAATTTACCAAAGTAATTAGAATGGTGAAGTCTGAGAAAACTAATTCGTATACTTTTAAAGAAGAAATGGTGGCTAACGAAGCTGTAGGCGACTATTTTAAAAAGTAATATAACGGTATTAATAAGTTAATTGGCTTCTTTCATCTTTATGAGAGAGGCCTTTTTTATTTCTAAATTATGGGTTTATTCGACTTTTTCTCCAAAGAAAAAAAGAAAGATCTCGATGAGGGGTTAAGCAAAACAAAAGATAGCTTTTTTGGAAAGCTCAGTCGTGCTGTCGTTGGAAAAACCAAAGTAGACGATGAAGTCCTTGATAATTTAGAAGAGATTCTAATAACTTCGGATGTTGGAGTTGATACCACCTTAAAAATAATTAAACGTATTGAGGCTAGAGTGGAGCGCGACAAGTTTGTTGGCACAGAGGAGTTGGATACAATTCTTAAAGAGGAAATTGCGTCCCTACTAGAAGAAAACAATACGACCGATTACAACGAGTTTACGGTTCCTGCAGATAAAAAACCTTATGTTATTATGGTTGTAGGTGTGAATGGTGTTGGCAAGACAACTACCATTGGAAAGTTGGCACACCAATTTAAGAAGTCCGGTAAGAAGGTAATACTAGGGGCTTCTGATACGTTTCGAGCGGCAGCTGTTGATCAGTTGAAAATTTGGTCGGAGCGAGTAGGGGTTCCAATTATAAGTCAGGGAATGGGAGCGGATCCTGCTTCAGTGGCTTTTGATACCTTACAATCTGCTGTTTCGACAGGTGCTGATGTCGCGATTATTGATACAGCAGGACGCTTGCACAACAAAGTAAACTTAATGAATGAACTGAATAAGATTAAACGAGTGATGCAGAAGGTAATTCCAGATGCTCCTCATGAAATTTTATTGGTATTGGACGGTTCAACCGGACAGAACGCATTCGAACAAGCCAAACAATTTACAGTCACAACTGAAGTTAATGCTTTGGCATTAACGAAACTAGATGGCACTGCGAAAGGCGGTGTAGTAATCGGAATTTCCGATCAATTTAAAATTCCGGTTAAGTATATAGGCGTTGGAGAAGGAATTGACCATTTGCAAGTCTTTAATCGTAAAGAGTTTGTAAATAGCTTATTTAATAAATAGAGAAGACTCTCATTGTTATGAAAACAAAGACGCTAAGAAAGAATAAGGTAAATGTTGTTACCCTAGGTTGTTCAAAAAATATTTTTGATTCCGAGGTGATGATGACGCAATTGAAAGCAAATAACTTCGAAGTTGAACACGAAAGCAAGGAAGAAGACGCGGAAATCGTAATTATTAATACCTGCGGGTTTATAGATACTGCAAAGCAGGAATCAATAGACATGATCTTAACTTATGCGGAGGCAAAGAAAGATGGGAAGGTGGATAAAGTGTATGTGACAGGTTGTCTTTCTGAACGATATAGAGAACAACTAGAGTCAGAGATACCAAATGTAGATGCGTTTTTTGGAACCCGCGAGTTACCAAGATTATTAAAGACATTAAAAGCCGATTATAAAAAGGAGTTGATAGGAGAGCGTTTAATCACAACTCCTAACCACTATGCATATTTTAAGATTGCGGAAGGCTGTGATCGCCCTTGTTCATTCTGCGCTATACCACTGATGAGAGGAAAGCATGTCAGTACGCCAATAGAAGAGTTAGTTTTTAACGCAAAGCAATTGGCTGCTCAGGGAGTGAAAGAATTGATCTTAATTGCACAAGATTTGACCTATTACGGATTAGATATTTACAAAGAACGGAAGTTGGCAGAACTGTTAGATAAATTAGCCGATGTAGAAGGTATCGAGTGGATTCGTTTGCACTACGCTTTTCCTTCTGGATTTCCAATGGATGTATTAGAGGTAATGAAACGTCGTCAAAACATCTGTAATTACATCGATATTCCGCTCCAGCACATCACAGATAGTATGTTAAAGTCCATGCGAAGAGGTACCACGATGGAAAAAACCAATCACTTGTTAAGGGAGTTTAGAAAAGCGATGCCTGAGATGGCAATTCGGACTACATTAATTGCTGGCTACCCCGGAGAGACAGACGAAGATTTTGAGCAACTAGAAGCCTGGGTAAAGGAAATGAAGTTTGATCGTCTTGGAATCTTTACGTATTCTCATGAAGAGAATACGCATGCATATAAGCTGGAAGATGATGTTCCTGAGGATGTAAAACATCAACGAGCGAATCGGATCATGGAAATTCAAAGTGGTATTTCATTCGAATTGAATCAAGAGAAAGTTGGTAAAACCTTCAAAGTTCTTTTTGATCGAGCAGAAGGGGATTACTTTATTGGACGAACGGAATTTGATTCGCCGGAAGTCGATAATGAAGTGCTTGTGTTAAAAGATCAGTATGTTAGACTTGGTGACTTTGCAAATGTTAAAATCAATAGAGCAGAAGAATTTGATTTATACGGCGACCTAGTCTAGTTATCTTACAATTTCTGAATTCGTAGCCTAATGTCGGCTTAAAACATTTCATATCACAACTTTTTGTCGAACTTTCATCCTTCATATGGAAGCAGATTGTGTAACGTTAAAGGACAGTGGATATTTCTCTAAAATAATTTTAGATTATTTGGCGGAAAGCTCCAATTTAAAAGAGTTTTATTCTCTCTACCCAAGTATTGATAATTTTAAAGACGCGATTGAAAGCAAGCAATTCCCGGACGAGCATAGAAAAATTCTGGTTCAATCGCTAAAAGGCCAATATAAAAAGGATGGAGTTAAAGTAGATCAGGAAGGAGGCGTTTCTTCTCATCTTATTCAACTCGAAGCACCCAATACATTCACCGTTACCACAGGTCATCAACTGTGCTTATTTACCGGACCTCTTTACTTTATTTACAAGATTGTTAGTACCTTAAAGCTTTGTGATACATTAAAGTTAAAATATCCTGATTATAATTTCGTTCCAATATATTGGATGGCAACAGAGGATCACGATTTTGAAGAGGTAAATCATTTTAATGTAGGTGATAGAACGTTCAAATGGCAAACGGAGCAAAAAGGTGCTGTTGGGAGGATGAGCCTTTCAGAAATGGAACCGACAAGTACAGAATTTAATACCTGGTTGACAGATTATTCTTCTCATGCAGAAGAGTTAAAGCGTTTATTTCAAAAAGCATATACAAAACATAAGACGTTAGCTGCAGCAACTCGATTTTTAGTACACGAGCTTTTTCGAGACTATGGAGTGGTTATTGTCGATGGGGATGATCAGGCACTAAAAAGACTTTTTATCCCTACCATTAAAAAAGAATTACTAGAAGAGTTCTCTGCAAAAGAAGTTGGGGCCCAAAGTGAAAAGCTAGCTAAGAAGTATAAGATTCAAGTTAACCCAAGGGAAATAAACCTGTTTTACTTGACTGATAATAGTCGAGAAAGATTAATTAAAGAGAACGATTCTTACCGTGTCAACGATACCTCGATTTCCTTTTCTGAACAAGAGATATTAGTGGAGTTAGAGAAGTATCCAGAAAGATTTAGTCCAAATGTACTGTTGAGACCAGTGTATCAAGAAAGTATTTTACCAAACTTGGCCTACATAGGTGGAGGTGGTGAGTTGGCCTACTGGTTTCAATTGAAAACAACTTTTGAGGAGGCTAAAATTCCAATGCCCTTATTGCTGCTGAGGAATTCGGTTGTTTGGCTAAATGAAAAGCAAACAAAAGTTTTTCGGAAACTTAGAATATCGAATAAGCAGTTATTCCTGAAAGACGGTGTTTTGATAAAAGAATGGGTAAAACAAAATTCTGCCATTGACCTTGAATTAACTGTGCAAAAACAAAAGCAGCAGACCTTCTTTAAAGAACTAGTCGACACGGCTAAGGATACAGACACTAGTTTAGAAAAACACGTAGAGGCTTTAGCGGCAAAGCATTTAAAATCAATAGACCAACTATCAGAAAAGTTAATTCGTGCTGAAAGAAGGAAAGCAGGAAAAGCAATGGAAAGGGTTAACTATTTAAAAGATACCTTGTTTTGGAACAATGGCTTACAAGAGCGTAGGTTGAATTTTTCTGAAATATATCTAACTCAGGGCAAAGAAATGATTCCTCAGTTGCTGCATGCTTTTGAAACTCCAACGAACGATTTTTTGATTCTCAAGTCAGCGAAAAAAAAGGGGACTTAACAATCATTTGTCGTTTCTTAAAGCGCAAGTTAAATCTATTTAGGCCACTTAACTGATTCATCGGCATTAAAGAATGGTCCCCATTGAATTTCTGTTACAAGGTCGTCGTCGAACCAAAAGTTAATTCCTAAACTCTCAGAACTAATTAATTCGTGGTTTGGAGCTTCTTCCATTGGAACAGGCTCGTGTTTAAAGTCTAGCACATTCAATTCTTCCAATGCCGTTATTACTTCAAGTTTATTCTTGTTGAAAAAGGCGATATTTTTGAAGGTATATTTTTCATGGTCAACCTCTATTGTTACAAGTCTCCAATTATCTGCCGCATCAAAACTTAATGAAAGACAGTCTTCATCGTAATACCACACTTCAGCTTCTGAATCATCAGATTCTGTCATGAAAAACACATCTTTTTCATCGGGTTCGCCTAAAATCATTTTCACTTGACTTCGCTCCATTCCGAATTTTATTACTCCTAATCCAGTACCTGGTAATATCTCTACAATGTCTTTTCTCATGCGGCAAAAGTAGTCTAATTCAAATGAAAAAGACTGCTCGGAAACGAACAGTCTTTGGTTTTATGGTATTCAAATATTAGTACGCCATTTCCACAATTTTCTTTACATCTTGAGGAGTTAGAGTGCCTCTTTCTCCGATACCTGTCATACCTCTTGATTCAAATCTCGTTTCGATTTCTTTCGCTGCAGCTTCAAATTCTGTAGTGTATTCCGAAAGCTTTGTTTTTATACCAATGGAGTGAAAAAAATCAGTCGTTTTTTTAATTGCTTTTTCAGCTTTTTCGGTATCGCTTCCTGCTGTTATTCCCCACACTCTTTCGGCATATTGAGCGAGCTTTTCTTTCTTATCGTTCAAATTGTATCGGTAATGGCTTTCCGTTAAAATAGCCAATGTTCTAGCATGGTCTATTCCATAAAGTGCTGTTAATTCGTGACCCATTGCGTGGATGGCCCAATCGTTTGGAACTCCTTTTTGAATCAATCCATTGAGGGCCATGGTGCAATTCCACATAAAGTTGGCTGCGTTTTTATAGTTTTTTTGGTCCTTCATTAATTTTGGAGTAACCTCTAAGATACTCTGCATAATACTTTCAGCAAATCGATCTTGTAAATTGGCATCTATGGGATACGTCATGTATTGCTCTAAAACGTGAGTAAATGAGTCAGCTAAACCATTTGCAATTTGGCGCTCAGGTATGGAATAAACTACTTCAGGATTCAGAATCGAGAATTGAGGAAATAGTCCCGCTCCGCCCATTGGAAATTTTTGCTTGAATTCAGCTCGTGTAATTACAGCGCCCGAATTCATTTCAGAACCTGTTGCTGGTAAGGTTAAAACTGTCGCAAACTTCATGGCCTTCAATGTTGGTTTTTTGTTTGTCAGAATTTCCCAAGGGTCATTTCCTTCGTAAAGCGCTGCGGCTGAAAGGAATTTTGTTCCGTCAATTACTGAACCGCCCCCCACAGCTAAAAGAAAATCAATGTTCTTCTCTTTTATTACTTTTAGCGCTTCTAGTAGTACAGAATACTCGGGGTTAGGAGGAATTCCTCCAAATTCTTCAACTTCAAATTGACTTAAATTCTTTAATACATTGTCATAGATTCCATTCTTTTTGATGCTTCCTCCCCCGTAAAGTAGCAGCACTTTCGAGTTCTCAGGAATTTCAGTTGCAAGGCGATGGTAATTATCTTTTCCAAAAATTATTTTGGTGGGGTTTTTAAAGTCAAAGTTATTCATGGTTGTTGTTCTTTTAATATTGAACACTTAACTGCAAAAAGAGTTTGTCTATTGAGTCGTGAAGCTTTTCAAAATTATCGATTCTGAGCTGACTAGAACTATTTAAAACTGCTACTTTTGAAAGAAAAAGGATGGAAGAAAAACTAAAGGCATTTGAGCGATTATTGAACATAATGGACGATTTAAGAGCTAAATGTCCTTGGGACATGAAGCAGACCATGGAAAGCCTGCGTTATTTAACCATTGAGGAAACATATGAGCTTTCGGAAGCCATTGTTGAGGGCGATACAGAGGAGATAAGAAAAGAGCTGGGAGACTTAATGCTACACCTTGTCTTCTATGCAAAAATAGGGGAGGAGAAGAATGCATTTGATATTGCAGGTGTATTAAACGGGATTTGCGAGAAACTAATTCATAGACATCCACACATTTATGGCGACACCGTGGTGAAGGATGAGAAAGAAGTCATGGCGAATTGGGAAAAGATTAAATTGAAAGAAGGAGACAATCCAAATCGTTCCGTTTTAGAGGGTGTTCCGAAGTCTTTACCGGCTTTAGTAAAGGCAATCCGAATTCAAGACAAGGCAAGAGGAGTAGGATTTGACTGGGAAAAACCGGAACAAGTTTTTGAAAAGGTAGAAGAGGAAATTGCTGAACTCAAGGTGGAGATTGAAGCGGAGAACGTAAGTCAAGAAAAGGTGGAAGCAGAATTTGGCGATGTGCTATTTTCTATGATTAATTACGCTCGTTTCATTGGGGTTAATCCGGAAGATGCCTTGGAAAAAACCAATAAAAAATTCATCAAGCGATTTAAATACTTAGAAACCGAATCTAAAAAAGATGGCAAGCAAATGGGGGAGATGAGTTTAGAAGAAATGGATCAATATTGGAATAGGGCAAAGTTAGTGTAGGTGCAAGCTGAAGGTGCATGCAACAAGTAAAAAGGCCATAGAAGTTGAGAATTGGAGGATTTAGAATAAGCAATTGGACAAGTTAAATTGAGGGGGATTGTTTCTGTGTGTTTACTTCCAGAGTAATCCTTTGCCCGTTTAAGCGCAATTATTTTGTTTTTAGGTTAGTTCACGCAGGCTATAAGCTGAAGGATTTTGCGTTATGCTCTCTCTGATAACTCCAACCATCGCAATTCTTTCTCGTCTATTTCTTCTAGTACCGTCCCAATCTTCTTCGAGGCATTCATTAACGCTTCAGCATCTGCTGAAGCTTCATTCATCTTTTCGGTTAACGCTGTTTTTGTTGCTTCTAACTTTGCAATCTCCTTCTCCAGTTTATTATACTCTCTGCGTTCGTTAAAACTCAGTTTTTCAGCATAGGTGTTCTGTTTTTCTTCCTTTTTAACCTCAGGAGCTTGCACTGCTTTTGGACTACTTGATCCTTGCTCTTGCTTTTGTATCTGAATTATTTCGCTGTACGTGAGGTTGTAATCCTTTATTTGACCTTCGCCCTTGAAGTAGAAAATATGGTCGGCAAGGTTGTCCATAAATGCTCTATCGTGAGAAACAATAATCAAACAACCTGGAAATTCACTCAAGAAATCTTCTAGTATTTGGATGGTTTTAATATCCAAATCGTTGGTTGGTTCATCCAATATTAAAAAGTTTGGATTGCTCATTAAAATAGTGAGCAGGTACAATCTTTTCTTCTCGCCACCACTTAGTTTTGAAACGTAAGTGTATTGCTGCTTGGGTGGGAATAAGAATTTTTCTAAAAGTTGAGATGCAGTAATTTTTCTACCTTTTTCAAGTGGAATAATTTCGGCAATGTCTTTTACAACGTCTATTATTCTTTTATCTTCCGTTGGTTGAATCCCTTTTTGGGTATAATAACCGAATTGTACCGTTTCTCCGGTTATCACTTTGCCGGAATCTACATTCTCCAACCCCATGAGCATATTGAGGAAGGTTGTTTTTCCTACTCCATTTTTTCCAGCAATACCAATTTTGTCGCCTTTTTTGAAGGTATAATTGAAGTCATCTACAATTTTTAAACTATCGAAAGACTTTTTTACATGGTGTAATTCTAAAATTTTGCCACCCAATCGTTCTGCTTTAATTGAAAGCTGCATTTCATCCTTATTAATTCTTTGCTTCGCTTTCTTTTCGGTGTCGTAAAATCGGTCTTCTCGAGATTTTGCCTTGGTCGCTCTTGCTTTTGGCATTCTTCGCATCCACTCAATTTCTTTGCGATAGAGGTTTTTTGCTTTGCCAATCTCGGCACTAAGGTTCTCTTCTCTTTCCGATTTTTTCTCTAAAAAGTACTCGTAATCGCCGCTATACTTGTATCCTCCTCCATTGTCTAACTCTAAAATTTGGTTGCAAACTCTGGTTAAAAAGTAACGGTCGTGAGTTACCATAAACAAGGTAATGTTTTGGCCTGAAAGAAATTCTTCTAACCATTCAATCATCGAGATGTCTAAATGGTTGGTTGGCTCATCGAGAATATAAACGTCTGGCTCATCAACAATGAGTTTTATTAGGGCAATTCTTTTCTTTTGCCCTCCAGAAAGTAAGTCTATCGTTTGGTTTTTACCCAAACTATCCATGCCGAAAATACTGAGTAATTTATCAATTTTAGCCTCGTAGTCCCAAGCTTTACTTGAATCCATCAAGTTAAGTGCCTTCTGCATGGCATCGTCATCGTTCGGATTATCAATGGCAAATTCGTAGCTATTGAGCGCTCTTACAAAATCATTGTCTGAACCGTACAGTACCTCTTTTACGGTCTTAAATTCTTTAAAGGGATTATCTTGACGAAGGTAGCCAACCGAGATTCCATTTCTCCAAACAATGTTACCCGAATCGGGATTTATGTCCCCAGAGAGCATTTCTAGTAAGGTGGTTTTACCTTCTCCGTTTTTGGCTACAAGAGCCATTTTTTGACCTTGGTCGAGGCCAAAGGTAACGTCGGTAAATAGTATTCTTTCGCCAAATCGTTTGGCAATTTCTTCAACGGAAAGTAAATTCATATTTTAGTTGTTCAGCCTGCTTAGGCCTTTAGCAGCGTAATCGTAGCTTGGATCAATTTCCAATGCTTTGCGGTAATCTTTGGCAGCGTTGTTAATGTCACCTAACATTTCAAAAGCGTAACCTCTGTTATAGTATGCTTCTTTATATCTTGGGTCAACTGCAATCGCATCGGTAAAGTATTGTTGCGATTGACGGTAAAGTTGAAGATAAAAGAGGTGTACATAGCCCATGTTGTAATGAGCTTCTCTGAAATTAGGATGTGTTTTGATGGCGACTGTATAGGTTTGCATTGCTTCATTTAACAGATCATGTTCTTGTTCGTACATGCCTTTACTGTACAATACTCTTCGCTCATTTGGATTAACCTCTAAGGCATTATTAAAGTACTCAATAGCCAATGGGTCGTTTTTTTCGCTGTAGATTAAGCCGAGTTCTAAATAAGCTTCAAAATAATCAGGGTCTTGCTCTACTGCTGTTCGATAACTGCTAATGGCTTTGGAAGTATCTCCATTTTCTAAAAAGCTGAAGCCTTTCAAGTAATACGCCTCCGCATTGTATAGGTCATATTTAATTGCCAAATCAGCGTAGGAGATAGATTTAGTGTTGTTTCTCGCTACCAAATACAGTCGACTAAAGGCCACTTGGATTTGGCTGTTTTCAGGGTATAAAGTGTTCGCCTTGTCTAAAATGGTTCGGCTCGACTCAATTTTACCGCTTTTAGTTAAAAAGTCTGCTTGCTTTAGTAAAGTAGGCAGATAGGTTGTATCTATTCTAAATGCCCGATTAATATCTTGCATCGCTTCTTTTGCAAGTTGGGCTTCTAAAAAGTGATCAGCTCTTGCTAAGTACAAGTCTTTGTTGTTAATATCTGCTCTTATCTTTTCGTTTAGCGCAGTTAATACCGAATCAATTTCACCTCCTGCTGTTTCAACTTCCGTGTCTTTTATTTCAGCTGTAGTCGCTGTTTCCTTATTGGTTGTGTTTTCCTTCGGCTGGCAAGCAAATAAAACTGAAATTAAAATAAAGTAAAATAGAATTCTCATGAGGCATAAATAAAAAGTCCCGAATACGAATGGTATTCGGGACAAATTTAATCAAAAGGATTAGTCGGTTTTTGACAATAAAACTAAACTTTTATCATTGCTTCTCTAATCTTTCCTTCTATTTCATCCATCAACTCAGGATTGTCCTCAATTAATTGTTTTACAGCATCTCTACCTTGGCCTAGTTTTGTATCGCCATAGCTAAACCAGCTACCACTTTTCTTCACAACATTAAGTTCTACGCCCATGTCAACCATCTCTCCTGATTTAGATATTCCTTTGCCATACATGATGTCAAATTCTACCTTTCTAAACGGTGGAGCAACTTTGTTTTTTACAATTTTCACTTTCGTTCGGTTACCAATAACTTCTTCTCCGTTTTTGATTTGAGAACTTCTTCGAATGTCAACTCTTACAGAAGAGTAAAATTTCAGGGCATTTCCACCTGTTGTTGTTTCTGGGTTACCAAACATAACACCAATTTTTTCTCTCAATTGGTTAATGAAAATACAAGTACAACCAGTTTTACTAATCGTTCCAGTTAATTTTCTCAAGGCCTGAGACATTAAACGCGCCTGAAGACCCATTCTAGAATCACCCATGTCACCTTCAATCTCGGCTTTAGGAGTCAATGCTGCAACTGAATCAATTACAATTAAGTCAATAGCGCCTGAACGAATTAAGTTATCTGCAATCTCTAATCCTTGCTCACCGTTGTCGGGTTGAGATATAAAAAGGTTTTCTGTGTCTACCCCTAAGCTTTCGGCATAAAACTGATCAAAAGCATGCTCTGCATCAATAAATGCTGCAATTCCACCTTGTTTTTGAACCTCCGCAATGGCGTGAATGGCCAAGGTTGTTTTACCTGAAGATTCAGGGCCGTAAATTTCAACAATACGTCCTCTAGGATAACCGCCAACGCCTAATGCGATGTCTAGTGCAACAGAACCGGAAGGAATTGAATCAATGTCTTCAACAGCTCGATCACCAAGCTTCATAATAGATCCTTTTCCGTAGGTTTTCTCCAACTTGTCAATTGTTAGTTGAAGCGCTTTTAACTTTTCAGTGTTTTGTTCTTTCTTTTCAGCCATGGTATGTTTGATTTAATCGTTTAAAATTTGTTCGGTGTGTGCTTTTGTTTTTACTTTTTGTATGATTTCTTCAATTTTTCCTTCTTCGTCAATTACAAAAGTTGTTCGGTGAATACCATCGTATTCTTTGCCCATGAATTTTTTTAATCCCCAAACACCATAATCTTGGATCACCTTTTTATCGGTATCTGCTAACAAGGTAAAGGGTAAATCATACTTCGCAATAAATTTTTGGTGCTTCACTTCGTCATCAGCACTTACGCCAACTACTTCGAAACCTCTTTTTTGAAGTTCCGCATAATTATCTTTTAAGTTACATGCTTGGGCTGTGCAACCTGGGGTGCTGTCTTTTGGGTAAAAGTATAACACTACCTTTTTTCCTTTAAGAGCGGATAACTGGAAGTTATTTCCATTCTCATCCTTTGCGTTTATTTCCGGAGCCTGATCTCCAATAGTTAAATGAAACATAGTCTTGACGATATTATTGTCGGCATCTTGCCGAGTAAAGTAACAATTATTTATAAATAGTACTAATATTACAGTTAATTAGTACAATTTATTCGACCAAAGGTTTAGTGGCTATGCGAATTTCAGCAAGTATATTTGTGCTCTTATGAAAAAGTCCGAGAAAGTTTCATTTGTTATGAACAAGCTACAAGAGTTGTATCCTGTTATTCCTATACCGTTAGACCATAAAGATCCTTACACTCTGTTGGTAGCAGTTTTGTTATCGGCGCAGTGCACGGATATACGGGTAAATAAAGTAACACCTGGTTTGTGGGAGTTGGCCGATAATCCAAAAGATATGATGCGGCAAGATGTGGATGATATTAGAGCGATCATTCGTCCCTGTGGGTTATCTCCCCAAAAGTCAAAAGCCATTCACCGTTTATCGGAAATTATAATGGAAAAGCATGGAGGGCAAGTACCTCAAACGTTTGAAGACTTGGAAGAATTACCAGGAGTAGGGCACAAGACAGCTTCAGTTGTAATGGCACAAGCTTTTGGAGTTCCTGCATTTCCGGTAGATACGCACATTCACCGGTTAATGTATCGTTGGAATTTAACGAACGGTAAAAATGTAACGGTAACCGAAAAAGATGCCAAGCGACTGTTTCCAGAAGAGTTGTGGAACGATTTACACCTTCAAATTATATTTTTTGGGAGAGAATACTGCAAAGCAAGACCACACGATGCTTTAGCATGCCCAATTTGTTCGAAAGTTGGGAGAGCGGGATTGTTTAAGTAGAGATGATAGAGAAAATTAGTGGAGCTGGAAAGGTGTATGTGATCTTTGTTGAGTTGCATTGCTTGCCCTGACAAGCGACGACTTCAAGCACCACCCCGTTGTAAAGAAGAGAAGAACGCATCGACACCAAAACCCTTCAGAAGAACGAATTAACGTTTTAAGTAAGTTCTCAATTTTTCCGAACCCAAGTAACGGTATGGCAACTGTAGTGTATCAGTTGAATAGTTCTGAAAACGCTAACTTACAAGTTTTTGACGTAAATGGTCGACTGGTAAAAGAGCAAACTTTAATGAAGGAGCTGGAAAAACAAGTTGTTGATTTGAGCTACTTAAATAATGGAATATATCATTTTTCTGTAATTTTAGGAAAACAACGCCTTTTTAATGGCAAGTTAGTTATCACCAAATAATGAAAGTCAAGCTATTTATATTTTTTAATCTACTTTGTGCAAGTTTAGTTGCACAAAGTAGATTTTATCAAACTTATTCATCAGCAGGTAGAGATGATTTTGGAGTTTCAATGTTGGATTTAAGGAACAATGAATATTTAATTCTAGGAATTACATCTAGAAATGGAAGGCCAATGAAGTTTCTAAAAGTCGATAATGCAGGCAATCAAATTTATCAAAAGCATTATTTAAATGGATATGATTTATATGGTGGTGGAAAGCTAAGAGATTCAATTTACTATTGTCAGGGTTCGCATTACAACTCAATTGAAGGTGCGGCAGATAGCCATATTTTTTATTTTTCAGAAAATGGAGATAGTCTAAAAACTCAAATTTATAATTTGGCATTCAACGACCGTATTCACGATTTGCACCTCAAATCAGACAGCACCTTCATAGCGTATGGGTTTTATACAGATACTATCGCTGCGGAGAGAAAACCATTTATTGCAAATATAGATACCAATGGCAATACGTTATGGTTTAAAACCCACAGCAGGTTAAACCACGATGCAGAAATTAAAAACATGCAGCCTACACCAGGAGGTGGTTATATTTTTAGTGGCACGGAACAGGAAACACCCGGCGGCCACACCGATTTATTTTTAACCAAAGTAGACAGTGTTGGCAATTTGGTTTGGAAACAATATTATCACGAGTTACTTAGTCAAAGAGGCGGACATGTGGAAGTATTGGCAGATGGGAATTTTGCAATGTTTGGAACGGGTTATCATCCTTTAGCAGCTGAGCGTGCCATTTTAAAAATAAATGGCAGTACAGGTGCTTTAATATGGCGCCGCAAACACGGCATTAACTATTTAGATGAAGGTTACGTAGTAGGCAAGGAATTGCCTAATGGTAATTTTATATGTGCAGG
>Ga0222646_100280_pt1 | contig 15608 bp, 21 predicted proteins | sample AntAcemetagen293_FD_179819 | JGI IMG/M metagenome (GOLD analysis project Ga0222646, IMG submission 179819) | Saline water microbial communities from Ace Lake, Antarctica - #293 | ecosystem: Environmental > Aquatic > Non-marine Saline and Alkaline > Saline | place: Antarctica: Ace Lake | collected... | reverse complement strand
GTGGTCAAGTTCGACAGCGAGTCTGTTGATAGCCCCCGTGAACTCCGGGCCGCAAAACGCAGCGTCGTTAGCGGTCGCGCAACTCACCACGCCAATCATAACTGTCAGCATCAGCATCACGTATCGCGCCATCAATGCGAGCCGCCGTAGCAAGCCGTACGTTCTCATTCTCAAGGTCAATTTTCTTCTCCCGCTTGTGACCACCAAACCAGTACAAGAACGCACCGGAGATGATGACGAATACGCCACCGATAAGTTCGATAATCATGATCGTTTCCCCATTGGTGTGGTCGTCTTGGTACGCAAGTACATATTACCGACGTTAACGATAATAGTCGCCATAAATCCAGCGATGCCCGCCTGTGTGTCTGTCAACGGCAAATCCCCGATGTACTGCAACAACGCACCGGCCGAGATCACCGCGATTGACAGGACGTTAAACGCGATTGTTCTGTAACCCTTCATGATTTGTCCTTTCGAAACGCTTCAAGCATACCTTTGATGACGGCCACAACCCAATGCAGTTCTGGCTCGTAGATTTCAGGAACTGGTACGAGTGCAGGCTTCGGCACGCCGGGCTTGTATTCCGCATCTTCGAGCGCTTCCTGGAACGCACGTGCGTACTTAGCGTATCGTTTAGCGGCAAACGTGCCGTTCCACACACGACGCGCACCCTCGTAGTCGCAGTCGTAGCTGTTTACGTAGTCTGGCAGGGCGTGCCCTGTGGCCCAGCCTTCCAGCATAGGGCGAACCAGACCTTTCACCGCCAAGTCAAAGTCGTCGAGGAGGGCTGGGTTAGACAGCAAGTCTACCCCCAGGTTTTCACCCCATTTAGTAGCGTTGTGGCGGCCTGTGATTTGACCAATCCAGAAACCGCGGAAGTCCCACCCGTCCGTGGTGCCTTTGCGGTTGCCCAAATTCTTTGCGCCCCACGCACCACCATACACGGTGTTCGCCAGAAGCTCGCCGTTGCCCGCCAGGCGTGACGATGAGATGCCCTGTCGGCGGTTAAGCCCAAATACCTCGGGGATGCGGCTCGCGCTGTAATTCATGTTCTCGCGAACAGGGCGCATTGATCCGCCTGTCTCGCCGTACGCAGTGGCGAGGATATACGCGGCTTGCCCGAGGTCTGCACCCTCCAGGATACACTCGGCGACAATGGCCTCTACACCACTGACTTGCCCGGTTCCTAACGAGCCTCCGAATACGCCGCTATCTTTGCGGCGTAGGGTCGTAAACATACGTGCGTTGTTCATTGTCGTCTCCTGTTAGGGCGTCCGTCCTACTGCCCGTTTTTTAATGACATGAAGACAGCGGCGGCAATAAACGCAAGCGCGCTGGCTGTAACGAGCTTCACAGCGGTATGCCACATCGTTTTTCTCGTGGCTCGCCATGCAGACAGAAGGTCTCGAACATCGTTCAGGTCTTTGGAGGCAGTGTCATCATGCAATCCAAGCTCGGCTAACGCTGCTTTAGCTCCGCGCTTTGCGGCACGGTCAAGCATAGCTTCTAGTTCTTCTACTGTTAGCGTTATAGTGCTCATAGCGGGCTACGTCCTGTTTCTTAGTATTATGCGTAGAATACTGTGACTGCGGTGAATGACGATACCGTGGCATACACCGACAAAGAACAACGCAACCCCTCACCAGGTATTGATATGTCATACCCGGCGCCTGCAGGTACGTCTATAACTGCTACGACTGTCCCGGCGGCGCCGCCATTACGCAGGGTGAGAGTGCCTGCGTTGGCGCCCCCCGCGACCCATACAGACTTAATCCGTGCTGGGCCTCCAAACACAACTCCGCTCGTAGCGAGCCGTGTGGATTGTACATCAGATGTCATTGAGTGTCTCCCGACGGTTATCGTGTGCGGTTACGTCGCGGAAATAGCAGTTCCAGCACTGGAAATCCAGTCTGTGCCATCGCTTACTGCCAGAGTGGGTAGACCACCGCGGCCGTCGGATACGTAGATTGTAGCGCCTGCGCCAGCCACCGCGGGGGCAGTTGCTGTTGTATATCCCGAGACTGTGATATCAGCTACTACGCCGTTCGTCACGATCACTGGGCCGCTAAATGTTGTCTTTCCCATGGGGTATCTCCTGTCGGGGTTAATGTCAGTCGCGCGTAGCGCCTGTCAGGTAATACACGTACAGTATACCATCCTGACGTGTGCGTCTATACGGACTAAACGAAAAAGGCCCCCACCGAAGTGAGGGCCTGATCGTCTTGTATCGCTAGGGTTTAAGCAGCGCCGGTGGAGCCGTACATGCCCAGTGGGTCTGAAACGCCGAAGGAATAGCGCTCACGTGCCTTGTAACGGACGTTGCCCGTGTCAAAGTCGCCGTCCATGCCTGTGCTCATTGCCTTACGTACGAAGTGCTTCATGCCGTTCGGGCAATCAGTCGTAAGGAACCATGCATCCGCATCGGTCAAGTAGTGGTTCACACCGTAGCCACCCGGGATAGACCCGTTGGACTTCAATGCGTTCAGATCGTTGTCGGCAGTGCCAACACGCATCTCTGTCTGCAGCAAGCGAGTTGCTACGAACATGAGCGACGGGGGAACGATCATCTTCTTGGGGCGACATGCGATCAGCAAACCGCGCTCGTCAACAAACGCAGCGATGTCGATGACGGCCTGCTCGAGAGAGGTCTCGTTCAGGTCAGCAGCAACGGCTGGCTGGTTGGAGTTTACGCCGCCACCCACAGTGGGGTGAGACGAGTTGAACAACGATACTGCGTCGCCGCCTTTGAAGGCAGTGAAGCCGGTGTTCAGCAACGAAGCGGCTTTTACCTGCTTCGTGTATGCCATCGCCCGTGCAAGCGCTTTCGTGTAGCGCGAGGACAGCGAGTCATACAGGTTGTCTTCCATCGCTTCTTCGGTGATGGAGAAGCCCATGGCCACAGTCTCGTGGTTGTAACGAGCGGTGAACGCTTCTTGTGCGTTGTCGTACGCCAGAGCGGAGCCTTCGGATTTAACCGGGGCGGCGCCGAAGCCGGACAGCTTGACTTCTTCTTCGAAGCTACGTTCGGAGTTCTCGGTCACATAAATGTCCGTGTGCTCGTTTTCGTACTTCTTGTACTCCAAACCGAACAATGCGTTCAGGCCGGGGAGCAGTTCTTTTAGGAGTTGTGCGCGTGAAATAGCCATTGGTTATCTCCTCCTTACAGTCCGACAGCGTTGAGATAGCTGTGGGCGCTTGGGTTGAATTTAACCAGAACGTCGACAAACGCGTCGCCTGGGTCTGACACATGCGCAACGACACGGAACGCAGCTGCGGTAGTCTGGACAGTCGCGTCCATAGCCGAAGTCGAGTTTCCAGTGATTGTGTTGCCGGTCGACGTACTTTGAACTGCAGCGAACAAGGTATTCGAACCGATGATGGTCTGCGCGCCTGCACCGTCCATCTGGACTTGGAACAAGACGTTTGGATCATCAACAACGTACGCTTTGATTGCGGTGCCGTCGGGGGCAACGTAACCGGCCGGGTAGTACATGGAATGTGTCAGTTGACCTTGAGCATTTACATACTCACAGCCCATGAACACGCCAATCGCACCAACACCGCTACCACCAAGGTTGTTGGTGGTAATGTTGGAGCCGGACGCAGTCGAGATAGCCAAGTAGCCATCCGCGCCGATAATCACGACCTGGCCAGTGAAGATATTGGTCGCCTCACCAGCGGGGTCGATAAGGTACTGGGCCGTCGCACCAGCGTATGCCATGCCGTCAGCTCGTTTGACAGGCTTTAGGCCGTAGGGAGCTGCTGTAGAAGCCATTGTGCTCATCCTTTGGTTTAGGTTGATCCGTAGTAGCGGGGTTAGCCGCTACCAAACGAAGTTTTAGACCGATTGTCTGTCTGCATAGGCATCCGGGAGTCTTGTTCACGCAAATAGTTCCGGTCCGCAGCTGTGTCTTGTAGTTGTGCAGCTTCGAGTTGGCCTTCAATGCGATCACGTATGTTCTCGGATGGGATGCTGCAGAGCAGCAAACCCCCTACTTCGATGTTGTCTTTGAAGCGAGAGTCGATATCGGACATAATATGGAGTTCGGGGAAGTCAGACGCCTTGACTGCAACAAATCCTTCGCGAAACCGCTGGGAAACATTCGTATTGTCGCTTTGGCCGAGGGTAGATGTCCGTATCCATCGGAAGGAAATTCCTTGCCGAGGTTCGGGAACCGGCAACATGGACGCTCGTTTCCACGGCTTTTTGCGCTCGCCCGCTTCGCGGGTGTCGAGGGTGCGTGGTGTGCGATCAGCCATTCTGTCTATCCTTCATAAGTTGCGCCGCGTATTCTTGATTTGACACTCCAAGCCGACGGGCGATGTCGATCTCGGACTGCTTGAGGACCACTTTAGTGCGTGATGTAGATGGTGTTCGACCACCCGGTGCCACCACGGAGCGAGCTTGACGAGTTGGCTTTAACTCAACTTCGATCTCGTCAAACCGATCAGGATACCGCTTTCGCATCTCCTTATCTATCTTGTTGTAGTACGTATCAGACTGCAAATCAACACCATCTTCTATAAGTTCCTGGTGCACTAGCATAGCATACCGACTCATAGCGTTCTTATTATCGAACCAAGTGTTCTTTTCCGCCCACGCTGCCGCTTTCTGGTCAATCGGCGGCGGTGTGTACGCAGGTTGCGGTGCAGCGCGCTGCTGCTGCACGACCGGCGGCTTCCACGTCTCGATGCGAGACTGCTCGTTAAGCAATCGACCCATCTTCTCCTGCGCGTCTACGACCTTGTCGCTATCGCCCGCTTCGTACGCCTCTTTGTACTCGCGTTTTGCAGCGTTGATTTCAGCGAGGACGCGCGCTTTGGACTGGCTGACGAGTACACCCTCGCCGTCCGTCATGTTTTTGCGCAGCTGCTCGTTCTCGGACTGCAGGCTTTGTGAGTACGCGACTGCGGCCTCACGTTCACGCGTAGCCGCTTCTTTACCGCGGCGTTCTTCGTGGTACTCGTATTTCAGACGTTTGATACGCTTCTGCACGCTTTCGCTGTGCTGCTTGACGTCATCGTCATCGTCTTCATCAGAGACCGTAGACTCATCACCTTCGGCGCGACGTGGTCGGCCTTGGTCGTCTTTCGGCGTATCGTCTTCGATCTCAATTTCATACTCACCGTCGTCGTTTTGATCGACGTCAAGTTCGAGCTCTTGCTCGTTGATGTCCTTGTTCATACCCTGCTGTATCCCCGTGGATCGGCGACGCGTGCTTCCACACTGTCGTCGTTGATGAGGCGGAACTCTTTACCGCCAACTTTGAACCGCGTGCCTGAATACGAGCGGAACATGATGAAATCACCCTTCGCGCAATACGCACCGCTGGGGAACTTGTTGACGTCTTTGTACGCCTCGTTCCCCATGCTGATTACGTAGCCGATGATTGATGCTGTTTCTTCCGCTTTCACTAGCGCGTCGGGCATAAACACCCCGCCGGTTGTCTTCTCGCTCATGTCGGGAATTGCGATCAGGATGTGGTATCCTACGGGCTCCGGGAGCTTTGCTGCTAGCTCGTCGTCGTCCATCTGTTTGTCTGTATACATGGTGGCTCCTTTAGCAGTGATTGAGGCTCACAGCGCCTTGCACGGGTTATCCGCGATGGGTTTTGTAGGGGAGTGCGGCCTTACTCGGCGAGCATCTCCTGCTCTACGTCTTTTATCTCTGCCTCGATCTCGGACAGCGCTTCGCACTTACCAACAAGTTTTGTGTACTCGTCGTAGTTCTTGGCGCCGCCCTGGGCGAGGTATTGCGCGATGCCCTCACGGGCCTCGGAAATGCGTCGGAGGACGCGGTAAAACGCGGTGGTGTCGTTATTCATCGTTGGGGTTCTCCTGGTTGCTGGCCGTGACGTCAACATCCTTGAGTGTGCCTGCAACTTCAAGCGCTAATCGAACCGCCTCGCTCTGTTCTTTCGACTCTAGTTCAGCGACTTTGACCCCAATGCGCGCTGCTTCGCGCTCCGAGTCCGTGCTGATACGCTCCAACTGCATCCGGTTTGTGGCCGCGGCAGTGACCGCGTCGATCTCCAGCTGCTTCATATCTTTGTTGATCTTGTGATCCAACTCGCGCTCTTTCAACGCCAGCTCGCGCATCTGGATTTGCGTAAGCGGGTCGTTCTGTTGCTTGGCGTTTTCCGCGGCGGCGGCCTCGGCCTGGTCCTTGCGCAGTAGCTTGCCGGCGGCTTGTGCGACGACACGAGACAGTTCGCGCTCGACCTCCTCGGGCAAGTTCTCCTCGATACCCGGCATGGGGACGCCCAGCTGCAGTTCGATCTCTTTGCGGTACTGCAGGGCCAGGTGCTCGGTCAGGTGCGCCTGCATGGACGTCTGGATCGCCTGTGCAAACGGGGACTGACCAACCATCTGTTGGATTTTGGGGTCTTGCATCGCTGCCATATGCGTCATGATATGCGCTTCGTGGTCCTGGTATGCGAACGCCTTTGTAGGCTCTTGCTTGAGCATCGCCATGTTCTCTGTGACCGGGTCCATCGGCTTGATATCTTCGGGCAGTTTGATGATGTCGCCCGCATCCTGGATACCCAGCACGTTGAGCATCTGCTTGTGCAATAGGCCCATATTATAGAGCTGTGGAGCCTTTTCGGCCAGCTGCAGGGCTGCTTGGTACTGCATGATGCGCTGTGCCATTGTAGCGGCGTTCGGGTCGGATACAGGAATGATGTCCACACGTCCGTCGAAGTCTTCGCGACGGCTAAAGCCCTCGCCCACGTCGTACGAGTAGTCCTCATCCATATCAGTGGCGACAATACGCGCGAGAATACGCAGTTCGTCCTTCATGGCGGCGTGGAGCCGGGCCTGGATACCAGACATTACTTTGAGCTCGCGCTCCATCAGAGCGAGCGTGGTGCCCACAGGCGCGGATGCGTCTCCTGCGCCGGCTGGGAGGTCGCCCACAGCGCCGATACGACGGCCCTCGTCGACTACGTTGCCTAACAGGGCGAATAGCGTCTGGGAGGGCTCCTTGTACGGCAGGAAGGCGATCGAGTCCTTGATCGTACCTCCGGGGACGTCCACATCCCGGAACTCGCCGGGCTGCATGGGGGAGTTGTCGCCTTTAATCCGCAATCCACGTGCCTTGAGGCCAGCGGGCAGGTTAGCCAGCGTTCCGGCGTCAATCAGCTGCCGCATCACGGACGTCGCGGTCTTTGTCAGGCCGCCCATCGTCTGGATGAGGCTGGTGCCATAGAACCCCATTCCAGGCAGGTACGGATAATGCACAAAGTGCATTAGTTTCGTTTTCTTGGCGTCAGTCTCGGACCAATTTCGGCGGATTGACAGGATCGTCAGGGACGATTTGTCGATTGTGACGACGTATGGACATGCAAAACCATCCGCATCGGGGTACGACTCGGGTAATTCCATCGTGACGTGCATCTCGAGAAGTGTGTGGCGCTCGTCGTGCGAGTCCAGCGTGTCTTCCTCGCCGGCGATCTCGTTGTATTTAGCCTCGATGTCGCTGATCTCGCGGTCCGGCTCGGGTAGGTCAACGCCGGAATAGAACCCAGCCACCTGTAGCTCGATGATCTCGTCGATTGTGCGCCGGATCACGTGGGTGTACCGCGGGCATTTGCGCAGGTTAGACGCGCCGTACGCCACAACGAAGTCCTCGGCGGGTACGAACTCGGATGACGGCAGCTGGGTGATGGGATCGAAGTATATTTTCTTGAACGCGGACCCGGCCAACGGCAGCTTAAAGAGCATCTGCTCCATCTCGTCGCGATAGTCGGGCATGACCTCGGTTGTGAGGTAGTTCAACTCGCCAACGACGCGGCTGGCCTGCTCGGCCCGCTCGTTTGTGATCTTCCCGACGATCTTGCTGCGCGCTGGTCCTGCGGCTGGCAGCAGCTCACTCATAGCGGAGGCTTGGAACCGGATCACAGCGTCAGTCATCATGGGGTGATAGACCCCGGCGGCGCCGGCCCAAGGCTGGGTGCGATCCTCGATCTTCATACCCAGCAGGTCAAGCCCCTTGACGTAGGCTTCCGCCCAGTCACTGCGGGACTCGCGGTCGGCTTCGAACGCAGACACGAGCTCACTAGCCATCATCATGAGGTCTTGCTCGTCGATGGAACTGACCAGGTTCGCGTGGTGCCCTGTATCTTCCTCGGGGCCATCAAGTGCACCTGGGGCGAAGTCGATGACAACAGAGCCGTCATCCATCTCCACCTCAAGCGTCTCGGCGTCCGGGTCTGCCTCTGGCTGCTCGATCTCAATCTCGATCTGCGACGGGCGGATATCCTCGTCCTGCTCGGTCATGATAAACGGTTCTGCTTTTTTCTCGATGGCCATGAGTCAGTCCTTTGTCAGTTGCCCGTGTGGTATACTACCACACATGGTGTTGTCTATGTAGACTTAGTAGTATTCCCGCCGGCCCTGGTACTGTGGCGTCGGGTCGTCCTTGAGGTCGTTTGCCAGGCGGATGAACCCACCCTGGCGGAACCGGGTCAGGGCCATAACCGAGCTATCTACTTGGTCATCGTTGGAACCATACGGAAAACTCGCGATCTCGTCTACCAGGTCGTCAGCCCAACGCGTCTCGGGCACCCAGACGAGCCCCGAGGATATCATATCGGCCACTGCGTTGAGCCGTGCGTACTTGTCACCAGACCCGCGGTGAGGTGTGTACTCGGACACAGCAATACCCATACGTCGTAGCTCCTGGTAAACAGCCGTTCCTGACGACTTTTTCTCCACGATGAACGCATCGGGCTCCCACTCCTCGTAGTGCGCCAGGCACATGGCCTTGAGCTCGGGAAACTCGAGCCGGTCCTTGATCGCGTTGAGCAATATGAGCTCGTGCTGGGAGGTCTCGTCGTTAAAAAACACGCCCCACGTGGTCAGTGAGGTGTAGTCGGCCCGGTTGTGCTTCTCGGCCGCCGAGTCGAGCGACGATATGATAAACTCGCACTGTGGCGGGTTATCTCGCGTCCATATCCTCCACCAGTCGCGCTTGACGATGGCCGCTTCCTCGGACGTGGGGTTCTGTTGGAACTGTGCGTTCCACTGAAACAGCGGCATGGACGCCTTGGTCCGGTGCAGCGCCGTCAGATCGAAGAACTCGGGCCACAGCGGCGTCTCCTGGGTCTCTGTCTTGCCCTCGGGCGTCACGATGTCCGTCTCGAGTATGGCAGGGAACTCAAACACCTCGTACTGGTCGGCCTGCTCGTTCTTAACCATGTCACGCGTCACGCGACCGATAAGATCATCGAGGTGCCATCTTGTGTTCGAGCTGCACAGCCCGTTTGCGATAAAATTATGCGTTCCCTCTACTTCGATGTCGAAGACGTCCTCTACCGTATCAGGAGTTACGCTGATGATGTTCGAGGTACTGAATAGCTCGTTGGAGGGTGTCCGAGGTTTGCCCGCTATGAACCAAGAGATTGCACTGATTGCACAGAAGCGCGCGGACTTTGCCGCTTTCGTGGCAGTGGTCAACAGCGAATGGATTACTCGCTGACCACGAGGAGGGTACGGCAACCTCATCAGCCCCCATGCCACATATGGCGCACTTTCCATCTTGGCTCTCGAACATCCGTGTATAGTCGGCGGCGTCGATGCCATATTTGAGTTTGAGGTGGGCGTTCCGCCGGCTGGTGGGGCAATACGAAACTCCATCGGCCTTTCGTCTGTAGTACGCGGCCGTACTGCTGTGTCGATGGCACAGGCCATTCGTTGAGGCGCGTTCACTACACCCATCTTCACTGCATTCCACGCCCTTCCACTTACCGTGGTGCCCCATTGGGCGGCTCGGGCTATCCGGGTTTTTCCGGTGGTAGCACTCCCGGGCGATGCAGTTTGGGCATTTACCGCTTGTGCTGCGCGGTCTGGCGAACTTGTCGCACCCGTCAGTGATACAATGGCGTCCCCCGGTTTCAAGTCCTTTACCTTCACCCATGTCTGTACTCCATCACGATCTACAAGAAACGGGTGTCTCTCGTTTGCTCTGACGAAGTTACCATCACTCATGCGTAATGTATATACTTGATCTGGTCCCTGGTTGATCCGATTCAGCACTTCTCGGCTCACCAGTGCGCCGTTGTCGTACGACGCTACCATATCACCCGGCTTCACATCTTTCAGCTCTGTCTCGGTGCCATCGGCCATCAACACGCGTGTGTCGCCGACCATGCAGTGGACGATGGCGATCTTACCTCCGGGCATCAGACGCGTACGTGCACCGAAGGCGAACCACTCATATGCCTTGGCGAACACTTCGAAGTTACCGTTCAGGATGTCCTGCTCGGAGTGTGGGTCGTCAACCAGCAGCATGTGCGCACCGCGCCCGGCCAGGGCCGAGCCCACGCCCGCCGCGAAGAACTCGCCGCCATAATTCGTACTCCACCGCCCTGCTGACTTACTGTCCGCGGCCAGGTCGACGTCCGGGAACACCTCCTTGAACTCGGGGGACGAGATGATGTTACGCACTTTGCGGCCGAAATCCACCGCGAGGTCTGTTGTGTGAGACACCAGCATGACTTTATGCCCCGGGTTACGCCCCAGATACCATGCTGCGTAGAATATCGACACCATCTGGCTCTTGCCGTGCCGCGGTGGCACCGACACACAGATGCGGTCCTTGCGGCCGGACTCGATGTCCATCAGCAGGTTGGCCAGGCGCCGGTGGTGTCGTCCAACGAGATACGTAGGCATCATATGCACGCAAAACGCCACGAGGTCGTTCTGTCGCCCGTTGCGGTCGTCGCGCGCCTTGAGCTCGTCCACCATCTTGTTAACTTCGGTAATCTCGTCGACGGTCAGCGAGTCCAGGTTCGCCAGGAGTACGTGTAGCTCCGCGTCTGTGAACCCAAGCTCCGATGTGAGTGCGGCGCTGTCCATCAGTCGTCCCACCCGTCCATGGCCGCGTCCAGGTCAACCACGGGCACGGGCTCTGCCTTGCGGGCTTTGCGCGGCAACGCGGGTCGCGGGGCGCCCATCTCGGGTACGTCTACGTCTGTGTCCTCAATAATCTCTGCGTCGATGGTGTCTGGGCCGACGAGCCGCTGCAGTTTGGCCCGGAGCGCATCTTTGAGGTCTCCCGTCGTCTGGTGCGTGATCGTCACCTCGGTCTTGTCCGCAAACAACCCCACGTCGCTGATCTTGCCAAGCAGCTCCAGGGCCCGCACGCGGATGCGTGGGTCCGGGTTGTCTGACTCCTCGATCAGTTTGTTCGTCACGTAATGTCGCAGTTGAGTGGAGCTCTCAACGACGTTCTCGCCGAACGCTTTTAGTGACATGTCTATCGCTCTTAGGGCTGCTGGTGTCATGGTGCCTATCCGTGTGTTGGTCGATATGCGGGAGGTCGCCTCGGGGTCGTGGGCATACGCGTTGACGACTGCTGCTATCGTCCGCTCGTCTGCTTTCGTAAGGTCAGGTATACGCATACCCTTCTCGGCCAGCATCTGCACCGTTCCTGACGCTGCGGCGACGCGACCTGGTAAATCTTCTACAGCTGCATTGCGCTTTGTCCTTCCGGGTATGGGTGGGCCCCGCTCGGGGGAGCTGTGTATCGTACTCATACCTATATGATACGCACGATTGTGTTGTTTTGCAACGTAACTTCTTGTCGCTGACTCGCAGTCGTGTACTATGCCCCGGAGCGGTGTGCCTCCTAGCACTGTTCAGGTGGTGTGGGTTGAGGATTGCTGTCACTCCCCGCACCACCAATAACCTCCCAGTACGCGTAGCTGACAGGCCGAACGTAATCCAAATTTGAAAAATATTTTTTACGGGATAGCGGGATTTTCGGGGTGGGGGGTCTGTCAGATAAGCGTACTTAGTGGACTTTGTTCCTATTTCGTTCTACGCCGATTTATTGGTCTGGATTAGTATATATAGGCAGAAAAATAAAAAGCTCACATAGCGGGGTTGGGGGGCGGTGGGGTCGGTATACGCGCCGAATACCCCTATCGGGCGGTGTCGCTTGGTGTCGAGCCATTGCGCCGCGTGGTGTATACGTGTATCTATCACCTATCGGCAACGCAATCATGCATAAGCCGATTACATGGAAAGAGATTACACAATGACCAAGTTAGCAAACAAGAAAACAGCGACCCCCATCATGTCAGTACGTGAAGCCCTCACCATAGCAGACGGCGCTAGCGCAACAGCCGCGAACGCCCATATGGCATTCGATCAAGCCCTGTTGCGCTTGGTTGATCTAGGCGTAACGGTCGCGGCCTTGTCAGGTAAGAAAGGGGAGCAAGCGGAGGGCGTCCACTATGCGACAGCCAAGGACTCGATCGCCAAGCGCGTGTTTACAGCCAAACAGTACGGTACTTATACGAACACCACCCTGTCATTAAAGGTAGCGGGGAAAGACACCGAACGCGGCGCTATGCATAAGAAGGTTAATTCACGCCTTGCCAATTTACGTGGTGCGTTGGAGCGCATCACGGCGATCAAGGCCAAAGGCGCGGGTGCGGTTAAACTGAATGCACAAGAGGCGGGTTTGAAAGCCGCGTTGGATAAGGCCGCAGCAGTCAAGAAATCGTTTGGCGACCAGAAAACTGAAGCGGCGCAAGCCGCCAAGGCGGCATGGGTTGACGTCCACGCGGTTCACGCGGCATGGGTAACACTACACGACACGTTGATTGCGATCCACGGAAAGCACGGCGGCGGCAAGTAAACGACGCGACATCGGGGCGGGCCATTTGGTCCGCCCCTTTTTTTGTCTTCTTTTTTTGGCGTGCGCCAGTTCCGTGTACAGCGGCGAGTGTCAAGCGGAAAGTTGCGGGCGGCGACCACCAGTTCCGTGTACAGCGGCGAGTGTCCGGATCGAACGGTATACGCCACGTATACATACTTATCCTGATCTGGACATGGCGAACACCAGTTCCGGGTACAGCTTCGAGTGTCAAGCCTAATCGGTATACGCTACGTATACCCTACTTGTCCCAATCCGAGTCGATCATGCGGGGCTTCGGGTTCATCTGTTTGGACATGACGAGGCGCTGTTCTTCGAGGCGCGCGCGTTTGACGTCGTGACTCTCAATCTTCTTGACCCTGTGTAGCTTGTCACGGGCCGCCACGGCATCGGGGTGGTTCTCTCGCTGCCACGCAGTGTCGATCTCGAATAGCTGGTCTAAGAGGGCGCGGTGCGCTGTGAGCAGCACGGCTTGCGCGGCCACGTTGTCCGCGATGCTCTCGTTGATAGCTACACGTTCTGGTGACATGATGATGTCGAGTTCGGATACTGGGTCCGGTGCAGCGAGTCGGTGCTGCGCAGTGATCCGCAGAAACTTGACCCCGTTCGTGTCGGTAAGTGTCAGGCCGCGCAATCGCATCTCGGGGTGTAGTTTGTTTGTGTAGCCCCCAGCAGACGCAGCGGCATGGCGCCGCCAAGATACATCGCCGTATACCTCAAACGTATCGCCGAACATCATGCGGTTCCACGGCCACTTCATTCGCACGGCTCCATGTTTACGACGCGTCAAATTCAGCACGTCGTGCTTCGGGTCGTGTGGTTTTTGGTACTTCATAATATATTTTCCTGTTATTTTGTTTATTAACTTATACAACTTAACAGAGGGCAAACAAGCGCTATTTATAAGTTTAATATGGAATATATTTCACGTTTATCGGAGTCCATATAATATAACCCACTGTAATCGCACGGGAAAAGGGTAAAAAAGGTTTAATATTTTTTTTTCGGGGTAATTTTAGTATGGCTCTGCGCACGCCTCTGACAACCTGACAGTTACCAGGTTCTGATAGAGGCAAATCTCCCACAAAGCTGGATATATAAAAAAGGTAAAGGCATATATATATATATTAGATACTTACTCTACTACTACTACGTTGTTTTTTATGGATTTTCTGCCCGCTACCTAATGTATAAGCAAACATAACAGCGAAATATTTTCCATATATTACCCTACGCCACGTGGTTTCCCAATGCATCGCACCGCAGCACATAGCGTATCGTGTCTAATATTATTAGATCGCGTTGGCTATAGACAGCCAGTGGTATATAGTGTTATATTGTAGGTACATTAAGGCATCACCGAGGTAATCAGCAAAAGGTGCCTTTTCCGACCTCCACCAAAAACGTGACAATTACCAGGTTCTGATACGTTTGAGGTATACGCGGCATATACCCCGCATAAACCGGCCCCGACCCACATACGCCAATTAAGGCACCGCAAACGCTAACTAAGGCAAAGCGGACACATTTAGAACACAATTCAAAAAGAGAGACACCATGAATTATTTCGACGAACTAACGGCGCTCAAAGATATGTATCCGGAGCTTACGCTGGACAACGATGGGTATCAGCGACTGGACGACGCTGTGATGGATGCAAACAAGGAAGGGGTCCAAAAAATTGAATCCTTGTTGCGAGCGTCCGTGCCTGACTTTGTACGTTTTCAGAACTTCAAGCCTCGCAAGGACGGCACAACGTCCGTACGGTGCCAAACCCGATGGAGCCCTGGGTTTACAGGTGTGTGCTACATTGCGCTGGATGATTTCAAGCCCGAGTCCCTCACATGGGACAGTGACGACTAGCCACCCCGCCGATCCCATCTTACTAGGTATACGTACCGTATACCCCCCACTTCACCCCCAAAGAAAGAGAGACATCATGACTCACATCAGCATCCAAGAGTTCACCACCCAGACATTCCGCCTGTACGGGCCTGACAGCAACCTGCCCATCGACTGCAACGAGGCGACCCTGACCATGGCGTGTAATCTCGTGTGGCTCCGGTGCCAGGTATCCAGCACGGTTCCGCAATCACATGACGTCGTTATACTCCTGTCGCTCGATGGATACACCATCAAGCCGCGCGTCGTGCCGGTCAAACAAGAACCGCGCGTCGTGCCGATCACCGATGGTCGCGCCGCTGTATCACATACACGTACGGTCAAGTCCATCCTCGCGCACTTCGGTGTGTCTGACACCCGCGACATTCGCGACTCCGAGAGGTGGATGCCGTTCATTCATGGCCTCGGTTTCACGGTCGACATGCCGTACTTCATCGACGACGGCTGCCTCGTGCTGATCGGCGAGTTGGAGATGCGGTGGTATGCGTTCAATAACGATGACGTGACATGCCTGCGATCCACCACGGTATACGCGGCGAATACCCCGAGCATCGAAACTGGTAAGGACATAGCCCGCGATCGGTCTGCTTACCGGTGCGATTATCAGTGCAGTCGCTGCAACACACGCAGCATATACTGGGAGGGCACAGTGTATTTCGACCCCGACACCCAGTCCATGCAAGCGAGCGACGAGTGCAGTGACACGTCGGACTGCGGCAACTGCGGCGCAGAAAACACCGCCGTATGCGTACCCATCTAACCCACACACAGAAAGAGAGATACATTATGACCCCCAAGATATACGGATTTGAGATTATCATCTGGACCGAACTCCCCGTGCTAGGCCGCGTCGTGCTTTACCGGATGGAGTATGGTGCCAGCCCCGTGCGGGACTTCAACAGCATGACTGCACAGCTTGCAGAGTTCACCGCGGCAGGCGTGGAGTTCACCGTCCACCCGCTTATGAGGGACAAGAAATGAAGGACGTATCCACACACGTAGGTATACTGGCTATCGTGAGTCGCCTCCCACAGTC
>Ga0222646_100279_pt1 | contig 15620 bp, 32 predicted proteins | sample AntAcemetagen293_FD_179819 | JGI IMG/M metagenome (GOLD analysis project Ga0222646, IMG submission 179819) | Saline water microbial communities from Ace Lake, Antarctica - #293 | ecosystem: Environmental > Aquatic > Non-marine Saline and Alkaline > Saline | place: Antarctica: Ace Lake | collected... | reverse complement strand
CTACAAAAGTTTCATATAACCTGCCTACCTGCCTACCTGGTGTGAAGATCCAGGATCCGGTGCGAAGCATTAAGCCAGTGCGAAGCATAAGAGAGGCCTATATTTTTATTTAGAATGTATCTAAACTTTAAAAACAGTAATTGCCTTAATTTTTAAGCTATATTCGTACTAACATAAAAAGATAAATATTATGACACCAACAGAATTTTTAAGAAGCAGAAATATAGTTGCCAAAAACAAAAGTGATTTAATGATAGGATTTGATAATGGCACAGAAGAAAGTTTAATAGAACTACTTGAAACTTATCACAAAAGCGAGTTAAATTTATTAACTATACTTAGTATTAGCAACCAAAGGAAACTGTTAACTGCGTATGAGGTTTATAAACGTGGTGAAATTCCTGACGATAATTGGGATATTGACTTATTTTTAGGAATTGCAAAAAGCAGTTTATAGTTGCTAACGAATAGAATAAAAACAGTAGTGATATGAAAGAACAAATTAATGATTTACTGCTAAAAATGCAGAGCGGAGAAAACTGTATAGGAGAAACGGCTAACGAGCTATTGATTTTATACAGTGTTATAAATTGGGTGGCGTTTGATTGGATGAAAATTGAAACAAGACCAACTAAATATGGCAAATACTTAATAACTAGAAAAGATGGTAAAATACATTGGGAAACTTGGAATGGTATCGGATGGGCTTATAATCATAACGAAATTAGATTTTGGGCAGAAATTAATCCACCTTGTTGCTAACGACCTTAATAAAATGAGTAGTGCATCTTCACTACACTTGGATAGAAGCAAAACGGCTGCAATGCACTATTCAATTTATTTATTGTTAGCAGCTTTTAAATTTAATATTATGAGATTTTACAAAGAAAGACACGTTGAAAGTAAGTTTGGAATTGGACTAAAACACAAATGGTTTTGGATAAGGGTTGGTAAATGGAGTTCTCAAATAAATGCAGGAAGTATTGATAACTGTTAATTGTTGCTAACAAAAGTGTATGATCCGATAGCGAAGCTATGGAACATACACAATGTTAGTACTATTTAGAATGTATCTAAACAAAAAAAAACAGTAATTGCCTTAATTTTTAAGCTATATTTGAAGTATGATAAAAACAGAAAAAATATTTATTAGTTCGCCTACGCTATCTGAACAACAGGTAAGCAAAGTTACTGTTATATTAAGAGACAGAGTTAGAGTGTTACGCAGTAGAATTTCTGCTGTTGGAATGTCACATACTGGAATAGTTTTAATGGAAATTTGCAAAGATGAAGTTTTAGAATTGAACCATATAATTGAGATCTTAAATGAATGCTGATTTTTTACAAGATAGTAACTGGATCTACTGGCATAAAATATCAGTAGATGCTTCTAGAGTATGGTATGAAGGAATATTTCCGTCAATAGAATGTGAAGGTAATATATACATGCTAATGTTAGAAAGTATTAGAGAAAAAAAGAAAATAGAAAAAAGTTATAATGGATAATAAAGAAAAAAACACGAACATGCAACGTAATTTGACTTTAGAGCAAGCAAAAGAAGATTATGAATATTTAATTTCAGAAGCAATAGAAAAACAATTATGGTTTAAGCACAAAGGCCTAAATTTGTATCTTTCTGTATATGAACTGCAAGATGCATGGGAATTCGGAAAGTACTTATTTCCTGCCAGTTACTGGCAGTTAATTAACCCTAACGAATATTTAAAACCGCACTCAAAAAAACTGCAAAAGTCGCAAAATATGTACGACTACGCACATAAACGTTTACTAGCCTACGTTAAAAGGTTGGAACAAATAACAAATAACAAATAAAAAAAATGTTCAACAAATCACAAAACAAAACAAATGCAGTTTATTTCTTTGATGGCAAAGTAAATTTACCTGCACAAAAAAGCGAAACTACTATTGAAAAAAACGGTAAATTCTACGAGCAATTCGAGAGCATGAACGGTTGGATTTCAGATGTTAAAGTAGTGGATGGCTACGAAGCAAAAACAAAAGACATGATAATTTTTATGTCTGACGATGAAGATACGTATCAAATAAGATTTGGCGTAAAAAGTGCTTATTTTAGATCTTTTAGCAGAATATTTCCTAACATTGAATTATCAAAAGAAGTATATATTTATCCTACACAAAAAACTGTTGAAGGGGAAAAGAAAAATGGACTAGTTATAAAACAAAGCGAAGTATGGCTAAAACGTTACTACACTTTGGACAATATGGAAAATATGCCTATTGCAATACCTATTGAAATAAACGGCAAAACAGAATATGATTATTCAGATCAGAACGAGTTTTTAATATCTCAAATAGATGCAAGTTTTGCAGAATTAAAATAATCTAATTTTAAGAGGCCTTGGATTTATCCAGGGCCTTTTTTATCAAAAAATATATATATGGCTAAAATCAATAAAAGTTTTCGTAATGCAAAAGGGCAGTTTATATCTAAAAAAGATGCAGGATATATTAAGAACTACGCATTAAAAAACGATATTGAAGAGAGCAGGTTAAGTGAATATATACAACAGTTAGATCCTAATCAGATCAAAGAAAAATCAAAACAAGGTAATCCGCAAACTGGAAAATTAAACAGCAGATGGCGAAATAGTAAAGGACAGTTAATTTCTTATCGAGATATACAAAACATAAAAAACTTTTTTGAAGAATTTATACCGCCTGGACAAAAACCTAAAAGCATAAGAGAAGAAACTAGCAGAATGGACCTTGAAACTTTAAGAGAGTTTTCCGATAAAGGAAGAGAAGGTTTTGTAATGATTTCAGAGCAATTTTTGTTAGATAGTGTTTATGATGATGGAAAGGAAATGAGGGTTGAACAAAGACTATCGCAAGCAAAAGCAGAAAACACTAGGGTATTTTCGGGTGATACTGAAATGTCAATAGCAGATTTGCTCGCTTTAATGAAAGAAGATGCAGACGAACACAAAGCAAGTATAATTGCTAACGGTGACAACTGGTATAAAACTTACACTTATTTAATATACGATGCAAAAAATAATACTTTGACGTATGATATTAATTTAAACGATTTTGATTCTGTAAACGATACACCTATTGAAAGCGAAGCAAGCAGAAAACTAAGAGCAGAACAAATAAACTGGCAAATAAGATGGCAAAACAAACAGAACAAAAACAAATAAAAAAAAGCAAAAGAGCTTTACTTGTAAACTGCAAATTAAATAGATTTTTTCCTTCAACTCTTAATAGTTTTATAGAGCTAGGAAATCCTATTGAAGTAGGACTAGGCAAATATTCCTCCTGGATAAAAACAGTAAATTCTAATAAAAAATACAAGTTTTTAACAAAAATGCAGACTAAAAAAACATTCATTGGTTATGCAAAAATTCTAAAAGATCTTAAAAGGCCAGAAGTAGATGTTGTGCTTTCTGATATTAAGGACAACATAAAAGAAAAAGATAATACTTACTTTGATTTTGGTTTATGTGAGACTAAGAACCATAAGCACGCTGTTTGCGTAGATTTGAACAGTGCATATTTGCAGGCACTTTTTAATCTTACTTTGATAACACAAGAAACAAAAGACTGGATCGAAAAAAACTTAAAAAAAACTGAAAGGTTGGTTGCTGTTGGTATGCTTGCAAAGCAAAAACAACTTTTAACATTTGACAAAGGCAGGCTTACAAATGAAACATTTGAGGAAGCAAAAAATAGGTTTATTTTTAATGCAGTGATCCAGGAAGTAGGCCGGGTGATGAACAAAATTAAAACACATCATATTCACGATTTTATAGCTTACTGGGTAGATGGCATTTATGTTAAAAATGAATTTATAGCATTTTATATCCAAGATGAATTCGAAAAAGCGGGTTTTCCTTGTAAAATTGAATACTTAGAGAATTTTACAAGTAAGTTTAAAATGAGCTACATGGAATATACTTATATTAAAGATGGCAAATTCAAGTTATTGAATATGCCTATAAAGAAAGTTCATGACGAAAGAAAAAAACATACTCTTGCTATTGTGAATAGTAAAAGAATACTTGAAAACCTGGAACCTTTAAAATTAGAGCATTTTGAAAAAAAGGTATATTATCAACCTTCTTTTTTTGACAATTAAATTAAGTTGTCAAAAATTGTAGATTTTCTGTATAAATCAATCGCTAATTTCATTATTTTTTTTCTAGGAATTTTTTGTTGGTAGTATAACGTTCTTAATTGTTCGTGAGTTTCACTATCAATTTTTACAGAATGTTCTATCGGTTTTCTTTTTTGGTCCTTTCTTAGATCCATAACAGTACTTATTTTATCTGCAAAAGTAGAGAAGTAGATAAGTGTTTCAATGCTTTTTTTGATTTATTTATTTTTAACAATTATAAATAGCAAAAATTATTGTTTATTTTTGCAAAGAATGAATAAAAAGTTATTGTTAGCGGTTGTTGGTGTTGTTGGTGCTGTTGAATATAGACGGTATTCCAATTTCATTGATACATTAAGCGTTGAAACTGAAAATTTGAAGTTATCAAAAAACGGTGAAAACATACAAGCAAACTTTCAAATAGTAGTAATTAATAAAAGCACAAAATCGGTAGACGTTAAAAGTTTAAATGGATCTTTATTTTCGGGTGATTTTAAAATAGGAGATTTTAAAATAAATCAATCGTCTACAATTTCAGCAAATAAGACAAATATAATTCCTTGCGTTGCAATAATTGACTTAAAAGATTTTGCAAAAAACATAAACATGTTTAATCCTGGATCAGTAATAAAACTAACAACAAATACAGTAGTTAATTTTGGAATTGCAGGATTAATAAAAATACCTGTAAGCGTTAAAAATACAACCTTATTTGACACTACCGTTTTAGTAAGCAATTTGAAATCTTTAATTGACAACTTTTCTAAACTTTTTTTGAAAAAATGAGAGTAGGTAAAAAGATAGCTACCGGGCAAAATATAACGGTAAACAAAAGCGGCACTAATAGTGACATAATAAAAGCTATACATTATTACTTACCTTATGCAGTAGATCAATCAAAAAGAAGATCCAGTATGTTTGAAGGTAAAAACAATAAAGAGACTGCAAATAATATTTGGTCTTTTATTAAGCATAATATTAATTATATAGAAGATAGTATAAGTTTCCAAGACATAAAGCTGCCTAATCGCTTAATAAAAGACAAAAAAGGAGATTGTAAAAGTTTTTCAATGCTTGCAGCAAGTATATTGGAAAATTTGGGCATTCCTTATAAATTTGCTTATACGAGTTACACAAATAGCAAAACACCTGGCCATGTATATATACAAACAGATGATGGGTATATTATAGACGCTGTATGGAATAAATTTAATAGTGAAAAACCATATACTTACAAATATTTAAAAAAAGGATGAAATCAAAAAACATCACAACTACTCAATACATAGATATTGCGAAAATTGCAGGATTAGGCCTTGGGGCTTTTTTTCTGTTCAAAAAAAATGGTATATTATCTAGTGTCTTTGGAGTTTTTAAAAATAAAACAACAGAACAAGTCAAAGAGGAAACGGAAAAAGAAATAGAGAACTTGAAAAAAAGCGGTGTAATGGCTTCTTATGGAGCTAGTCAATATGCTATATGGGCCGATCAGCTATATAACGCTGTTATAACTTTAAATCCATTTAATCCAACCGATGAAGATACTATTTTTAGAATTATTGGGTTAATGAAAAACCTAGCAGACGTAGTATCTTTAATTAAAGCGTTTGGAGTGAGAAGATTAGAATTTTCTACAAAAAGTGCTAGTTTAGGCGTTCACTTGCAGGAAGATTTAAGCAAAAGTGAAATGTTAAAAATCAATACTATATTAGAACAAAAAAATATAAATTATAAATTTTAGAAAAATGGAAATACGAGCATTAACTGGCTTTGATAGTCAGACATTACAGAAATACGGTAGAAGTTATTCGCCATTAAACGGACATTGCAGCCCTGGAATTGGCGGGTTTTCAATACCTTATACAATACCTTCTTATATACCACCACAGCAAATAGAGATGTTAGATCCAACAACTGGAAAAAAGAAATTATTTTCAGTGGCAAATATTCAGCAATTAATTAGTTTGATTAGTCAAGGTTTTATGCTTTTTTCTACTATAAAAGGCGGAACCGGATCTACCGAAGTACAAGGTCCTAAACCTACACAGAAACAAATAGACACAAGAAGTGAAGGAACTTCTTTAAGTTTTGCAGGTATAAATATTACTACTTTGGTAGGTGTAGTAATAATAGCTGCGTTATTAACCAAAATAATTAAAAAATAATATGTACACAAAAAACGAAACATCACTAGGGGCCATAAATGGTCTAGTTAATACTGAAAGTCAAGTAAGTTTAAACGAACACAGAGCAAAAACAGTTTTATTATCAGTTCCTAGAACCGCATTTTTAGCGTTATTAAGATTGAATGTATGGGGTATGGCTACATTATTAAGCAAAAGAGCTTTTTTAGTAGACGAAGCAACAACCGCTAGACAATCAGTGCCTTATATGTGGTGGGATTTGCAGGCCGATTGGAGAAATGCATGGTGGAACCTTGGCGGAACCTGGGACTCTTTTGTTGGTGCTGTAAATGCAGGAAAAACAAAAAAGTTTTTAGGAATAAAATTAGCACCTAAAAAAATAAAACAGTTACTAGAAGATCAAGGCATTGGATCAACAAGTACTTTGTTAAATCAAGGAATAGGGGGGGAGCCAGTTACATTAGCTACCGTAATTGCTGCTGCTGGTGGTATCATACTTGCTGTTTCACCTTTAATTCAAATAATATTAACAAATATTAAAAAAGATGTACCTATAACGGATTTACAAACTTTTAATGCTATTAACACTGATGACACACCACCACCACCACCACCACCAAAAGAAGGAATGCAAGCGGGGGTTGGTCTTATAGGTGCTGCGGTACTTGCAGCACTGTATTTTGGTACACAAAAAAAAGGAAAATAAAATAAATTTTAGTTATTTGTTTTAATTCTAAATAAAAACTATAATTTTGTAATAAATAAGAACACAATCAAAAATGATAAAAGTAAAATCAATCTTTAAAAAAGAAAATTTAACTGCTGCTGCCGGACTAGGTGCAGGATCTTTAGCTGCTGAAATAGTAGTTAATAAAGTCGGACCTATGGTACAAGATTTTAGCGAATCGCCAATCGTTGCAAAAGTGGTTCCGGCTATTCCTATAATTGCAGGATTGCTTTTTTCTACTTCTACTGGATTTATAAAAAACGTAGGTTACGGAATGTTAGCACAAGGCGTTTCTGCTGTTGCTAAAACAGTTATACCAGTGGATCTTAAAGCTACTTTGGGTATTGGTCAAGATGTTATGATGGGAAATGTAATGATGGGAGAGCCAGAGCCTATGTCGCCAATGGGGGCTATGGATTACACTACTTTTGATGCAAATTCAGAAACAAGATATTAAAACAAATAAATAAATATTAATTCATAAATATTAAATAAATCAAAAATGAACAGTATAGTAGCAGAAAAAACATTTATCGCAAGTCGTTTAAATGTTCCGTATGAGAACCTAAGTCAATCTTACCTTAGATCTGAGGTTTTATTAGGTACCCAAAGTGTAATCGACTTTATTTTACAAGCCAACAAAAAGACTGGCTTAGTTACAGAAAGACTTCTTGACTTAAACGATGAGTTTGTTATAACTCACTTTAGCGTAGGTCTAAAAAGAATTGCTTCTGATACTCCAACAAACTTGCAGCATTTGACAGCACCGGTATTAACTTATGATAACTCTACTGCATTTGCAGGAACAAATGGGGCTAATGTAAGTGCTATTTATAATAGTGATCTTTCTTTCACTGTTGATAGAAAAGAATTTATACCACAATTTCCAGTGAGAGCATTTAGACGAGTTCCAACTACACAACAAAGTGCTGATGCAGGATATACCAGTTCTGGTGTAAACACTGTTGATGGTTTTGAAAGTGGACTATTTGGATTTTATCCTTCAGAGCCAACAAAAATTGACGGTAGACAAACTTTAGATTTGAGTATTAATTTAAACGATAGTACTATTTTTGATGATTCAAGTAATAGTTATTACGCAGTATTTGAAGCTAGAGGATATTTAGTTGTAAATTCAAAGTCTTAATAAATCGGACTTTTTAAAATAAAAAAAGGCAATCATTAATTTGGTTGCCTTTTTTTTTGTATTTTTGTGAAAATATCTTATTAAAAAATGAACAATATAATTGTAAAACAGTCTCAAACAGTAACCGCAACCATAACCGGTACACCTTCTGCAAACAGAAAGTATAAATTTGATGACATCCCAAACTTATCTCGTAATAACATAGTTTTGTATGGCATTGAAGCGTTCACAGCTTCGCAGCTTTCAAAAACTTCTGACGGTTCAGATGTTATAGCGGCAGTTGACAGTCTAGGGGTGACGGTTACTTTAAAGGATAATCAAAATGTTGAGTTTATATATCAAATACCATATACAGATTTAGTAAGGTCTAATAACGGTGGTTTTGTTATTTTGTTGGAGCCAAAGTTGATAAATTTAACTGATTGTTATATACAGATAAACGATGCTTTAGCACTTGCAGATGGTGACAAAGCAGTGTTTAATTTTTACTATGATTTAGTTTAAATTATGGGTATTATATCAAATACCGAAGCATACATGGTAGCCACCGGAAAGGTAAGAGATTATACCGAAAGAGTAGCTAATAATTGCGAAACTGTTAATATAGTAATTCCTAAAAATGGTTTACAAAAAATATATTTGCCGCAAAATTCTCTTTTAGATTCTAAAAAGATTAGAGCAATAGAGGTTTTGACAGATAGTCAAGTTTTAAAGGCTACTATTCCAGGTGGTACAGTTGGTAACGTATTAGAAAGTGGGGCTATAAATACTTTTGATTTTACTTTTGCAAAAGATAGCGAAAATATATCTAGTACACCTTTTCATTGTATGAATAGAGTTTTAAACTCCGGTAAGTTTTACTTCTTAGACAGTGAACCAGGAGATCATAGAATAGGTGATAGTTTTATAAATCAAATAGCTGCTTTAAATGCTAAAGATTTTGTTATTGTTTTAAGATTTTGGTACAATTAAAAAATGAATTTAACTAATATTAAATATTTATATGATCTTATAGACAAAGATTCTTTTGTTTATTTTACAATATACGATTCAAAAGGTAGTATAATGAGAGATCAGTGCAACGAAGCATACAGCGTTTCAGATGCAAAAGAAGATTTAGAACAATTTTTAGGAAACAATAGCGGAATTTTTAGAGTAGAATTTCGTAAAACTAAGGGCAATTCACCAACGACCAAAAACTATTCTTTTACGATAGATAATCAAATGAAAGAACAGCGTGAAGATGTTGGTATGGGTAGTCCTTTTATGGGTTCGGACCAATCAAGCATAATTGCCGCAAAAGATGAAAAAATAGATAATTTACGAAATCAAATTTTAGCAGATTCTATGGCAAATATGAACAGAATACACGAATTACAAATCGAGAGCGTAAAGCGTGAGTTCAAAAATAGTGATGGAAATAACGACGCACTGATACAAGCGGCCATGTCTGCCATTACTGGAATGTTTGGAGGGCAAAGTATAGGTGTATCGGGTTTGGGATCGGTAGAGGCGCCAACAGAAATTTTAACAAAAACAAACGAAACAAAAATGACTGATACAAATAAAATTATTAATAGTTCTGTTGTTAGATTAATAAGCAACGATCCTAATTTTGCAGAGCATATACAAGCTTTAGCAAATTTAAGTGAAAGCAATCCATTAGTTTATAACATGGCAATCGCAAAATTAAAAGACTTTTAAAAAATGAATAAAAACATATTAATATACGGAATAGGTGCAGCAATACTTTATTTTTTAACAAAGAAAAAAAAGATTGAAAAAGTTGTGCCAATAGTAGATGAAACTTTGCCAAAATTCAATGATGATAAAATTTTAAAATTGACAAAAGATGCAGAGGTTTTTTATGAAGATGATTTTACAGTAAAACTATAAAAATATATAAAGATGGAGAATGTAAGCAATACAAGAAAAAATCCTACTGGAAACGATTTTTTAGAAACGATTACTGATTTTGATAACATAGCAAAACCAAAAATGATGCAGTCAAATTGTATTGCTATTTCTTTTATTAATAAAGGCAGTAACACTGTAAATATTAATAATTTAAAACTTGCTGAAAATGAAAGTGTAGATATTTCACAGAATACACAGTGTATAGATCGTTCACAATATCAAATATCTTTTGATAGTGACGGCACTATTAGTAATCTAGTAGTTATTCGTATTTTACCAAAAAATCAATCATAAATTATGGGAGCAAGAGTACATTTTGAGGGAGCAGGAACAGCTTTGCCTATTGATAATATTACAGGCAATGGAACAGCTAATAAGGTGGCAAAATTTACAGGCACTAATACTATTGGAGATGGCTTAATAGATGATAATGGCACAAGCGTAAACAATACAGGAGCAGGGAATATAGCTACCAATACAGCATTTGGCGTTTCTGCTTTACTTAGCAATACTACAGGTGCTAATAACATAGCAATAGGAGGTCAATCTCTTCAAAATAACACTACAGGAAGTGATAACACAGCAAGTGGCAAAGCAGCACTTTTTAGCAACACTACAGGAAGTGGAAACGTAGCAAATGGTAGATTATCACTCCTTTATAACACATCAGGGAGTTCCAATACGGCAAATGGTACTCAAAGTCTTTATAGCAATACCACAGGAGCAAACAGCACTGCAAGTGGAGCTTTTGCCCTTTATTCCAACACCACAGGAGCAAACAACACTGCAAATGGTAGTCAATCCCTTTTTTCCAACACCACAGGAGCAAACAACGTAGCAAGTGGCAGAAATGCCCTTTTTTCCAACACCACAGGAACAAACAACACGGCAAGTGGAGTTTCTGCACTTCAAAGCAACACCACAGGGAGTAACAACGCCGCAAATGGAGGTTCTGCACTTCAAAGCAACACCACAGGGAGTAACAACTCTTCTTTAGGTTATAACACAAATAGTGGTAATTTTAATGGTTCAGTTATATTGGGTTATAATGCAATAGCAACAGCAAGCAACCAATTTATAGTTGGTGCAATAACCAATATAGCAGGATCAGTAGTGACAGTAGCAACACCTCAATCTAAGGTATGGAATGTAGTCATAAACGGAGTAGCACAACAAATATTATTAGCATAAAAAAAATAAATAAAAATGAAAAATTATATTTGGACAGTAACTAACCTTTATACGTTAGACACAGACACAGAAACAGATTACGTAGTAGATGCTATTTATGATGTAGTAGGCACGGAAACTTCTAATGGCGCAGAGTACAAAGCTTCATTAAGTGGTTCAGCACAGTTTAGCGTTACAGAAGGAGCAACATTTGTACCTTATTCAGACCTTACTAATACTTTAGTGATAAAATGGATACAGTCTGGATTAGGCGAAAATGGAGTAGCAAATTACGAGGCGTCTATTGGTGGAATGATAGATAGTGAAATTACACCACCTGTAAGCCCTGTAAATACACCGTTACCACTAGATTTTGGATAAGATGGAAAATAAACAAGCAGAAGAAATAATATATAACGCCATAGATATTGCAGTAAGTAAAGGTCTTTTTAATTTAGAGGCTACTTCGCAAATAATCGAGGCATTGAAAATAGTTTTAAAAAAAGATGAATAAAAGCTATAATGAGTGAAATCATAAAAGACTTTTTGCCTTCTTTAATTACTGGCATTGCAACAGGTTTTGCAGGTTGGTTTTACGGTAAACGACAAAATGATGCAAACGCAGAAGTAACAGAAGCTAGTGCATTAACTTCGATACAAAAATCATATGAAATGCTTGTTAAGGATATGAACAACAAATTTGAATTAATGAACAAGGAAATTGAAACTTTGAAAGTAGAGCTAAAAAAATGTAATGAGAATCACAAAAAGTAAAATTGTATGTATTTTTTTAATTCTTGCAGGTTGTTCTCCTACTAAAAGACTATCAAACCTACTTAATAAAAATCCATATCTAGTTACTAGCTTTGATACTACCATATTTTTTGAAACAAAAAGTATTGATACTTCTTTTATTTTTACGAAAAATTCAGATACTTTTTTTATAAAAGATACTAAAACTAAAATTTTTAGACATTATGACACATTGCGAGTATTCCAGGATCCTATAAGAGATAGTGTAATAATAAAAATAAAAGAAATAAAAATAATACCAACAGAAAAAAAAGACAACAAACTATTTTTAAAAATACTTATTTTACTATCTTTAATTGCTGTTATATTTGTATCTTATACTTTTAGGAATATATTATAATGAATGAAGATATAGATTACACTCAACAAGAAGTTTCACAAGAAAACAACGAAATTAACCAACTGAAAGCCGAAATTAACAGACTAGAAAGCACCTTAAAATATCCTTTAGGTATTAAAGCTGCAATAGCCGGATCTCTTTTAGGTTATTTTGCTACTAAAAAAGTTTCCAAAAACAATAATATAAGCATAGCTGCGGCATTAGCCAGTGGCTATGCTGCCTTTAATTTAACAAAAGGTAAAGTACTATCAAATGAAGATAAACACGCTATAAACGAGCAAATCCAGGTTAGAATAAAAAGGCTTAAAAGTTTAGGTGTAGAAATTAAAGCACAAGAGACTGGAATATTAGGTGCAGACGAAATAGAGGCACTGGATTATGATAAATATATTTTTGGAGACGATCAATATGGCCAATTTATAGGAGATCCGGCAGTGGGTTTTCACGCTATTGTGTTTGGTTTGCCTAAAGGTGGTAAATCTATTTGGTCTATGCAATTTGCAAACTACTTAGCTAATCACTTTGGAAAGGTTTTATATATAGCCAGTGAGGAAGGTTTCAAAGGTACAATTTCACAAAAAATTAAAGAATGGACAGATAACAGAACCGATCTGAACTTTGCTAATTTTACTGGTTATGAAGATATAAAAAACAATATAGATGGTAATGATTTTGTTTTTATTGATTCTTTGGATTTTGCTAAAATTACGGTGGATGAAATGGAAGAGTTAAAGGCCGACAATCCTACTGTTTCATTTGTAACTGTTAAGCAGGTAACAAAAGATGGTAAGTTTAGAGGTTCACAAGAGTATGCACATAATTGCGATATAATTGTGGAAATAGTAGATGGCATAGCAAATCAAAAAGGCCGTTACTCACCTATGAGTCAAATGGAAGTTTTTAGTAAACAAGAAAAAGACGAATAAAAATAGTATTTTTGTAAAAAATAAAATAAAATGGTCTCATACAAAAATATTTTAGATCACGTTAAAACCTGGGAAGGTGGTCTTGTTTTTTTTAACAAAGAGAACCAATGGACTAACCAGGGCATACAGTGGACTACATACAAGGCTTTAGCTCCAAAACTATTAGGAATACAGAACCCAACAGTTGAGGGCTTAAAAACTATGTCAGAAGCACAAGCGGAAGTTTTTATAAAATATTTTTGGGATAAAGCAACATTTAATAATTCTATTACTAATCAAGCAGCCGCAAATGCTTTCTTTGAGATGCTCTGGGGTGGTGGGGCCTATGGTATTAAGTGGCTTCAAAATGTTATTGGTGTATATGCCGATGGCAAAGTAGGACCTAAAACAGTTTCGGCCGCAAACAAATATCCTTCTAGCATACTAATTAATGAGGTTATGGCCAGGTATCAATCACTAGCAGACAAAGATCCTAGTAGATATAGTTTTGCAATTAATGGTTGGCGTAATAGGTGGAATAATCTATATTTAATATCTAAACAATATTTTCAAACAATTACTGATGAAATGAAAAAAACTGTTTTAGATTCTAAAAAAAAAAGTAACAACTTTATTTGGTACTTCCCTTTAGCGTTATTCGTAGGATTTTTGGGGTATAAAAAATATATAAAAAAGTAAATATGTATAGTAGCAAAATAAAAAATTTAATAAGCAAAGCCAAAAATAAAAGAATTGGAGCCATTCCAGTTGGTTTAAGAGTAAGTTTTGGCGGTGTTAAGGTATCAGTTGAGGCACAATATGAAATATCTGGCAAAGTGGTTATATATATTATTGGCGATGGTAAAAATACGGTTACTAGTATAGATGGATCTGTAAGCAATAAAACTTCTGCAAAAAATATGCTTTATAATTATGTTATTAATAATACCAGTGTAAAAGATTTGAACGCAAATTACACAAAATATAATAGTAGTTATAATAGCAGGAACATAAAATTAACTCCAGAAAAAAGGTTAAAAGAAGATACTTCAAAATTTGTAGACGAGTTGTTTATTGAAGTAAATGTAGCAAATGTAAAAAGCAAATATGATGTTAGTCCAAACATGGCAATTAAAAATAAAGTAGCTGCAAATCGTAAGCCTGGATCTAAAAAACCAGTAGCAAAGAAAACAATAGCTAAGAAAACAGTAGCTAAGAAAACAGTAGCTAAGAAAAAAGCTACTAGCAGCACCGGACAAAAGGCCTACAAATACGTTTATAGTAAGAAAAAAGGCTCACTTGTATATGCAGGCACTATAAAAAAATAAAAATATGACTACAAAATTATCGAAACTGAAAAAAAATGATTTGTTTAAATTTACTGGAATGAAAAAAGTATATGTATTTAACGGAGGTACAAAAACTTTCAGATATACCGATTACGAAGATATAGCCGGATTTAAACAAACTAAATCCGACAGGTCGGTGAACAAATTAAACTAAAATAAAGATATGGCAAGAAAGAAAATTAAAAAACAAACATTAGCAGAAAAAAAAGCTATTGTAACTTTGAGAAAACAAGCATCTAAACTTGGTAAAAAATTAGTTAATAGTAAAACTGAATCGAAAGGATCTCCAATAAAATACTCTAAAAAATCAAGCAGTAGCGGAGGTTTATATTGTTATAAATTAAAAAGTAAAAAAAAATAAGATCTTTCTTGTTAGTTTGTTATATGCAAAAAGCCCCGAAACTATTTATTTAGCTAGGGGCTTTTTTACAACTCTGTACGAATACTGTGAGGTTTTTTTCTTTAGTAATTCTCGTTAATTAGATAAAGATCTTTTTCAATTTTAGTAATAAAACCCAAATCCAGGCCTTTTTTAATTAATTGAATAGAATCATACTCAAAGTTAAAAGAAGGTGCGTATGCTTGGAAAAATGATCTCTCGGTATGTGTGTTTTTATTTGTCATATTCGTTTATATTTTTATGTTACCATTTTGTTTAGTATTGATAATCTTCTAACTCTCCATTCATTTTCATTTCGATTAATTCTCTTGCAACCTCGTTTTTATACGCTTGGTCTGCATTTTTAGGGCATCTAATGTCAACAACCCAACCATATATTTCTACTGTTTCTTTTATCATACCACGAATATAGCTTAAAGAATTAGGCAATTACTGTTTTTTTTGTTTAGATACATTCTAAATAAAAATATAGGCCTTTCTTATGCTTCGCACTGGATTAATGCTTCGCACTGGCTTAATGCTTCGCCCCCGGTCCTGGATCTTCACACCAGGTAGGCAGGTAGGCAGGT
>Ga0222646_100277_pt1 | contig 15695 bp, 11 predicted proteins | sample AntAcemetagen293_FD_179819 | JGI IMG/M metagenome (GOLD analysis project Ga0222646, IMG submission 179819) | Saline water microbial communities from Ace Lake, Antarctica - #293 | ecosystem: Environmental > Aquatic > Non-marine Saline and Alkaline > Saline | place: Antarctica: Ace Lake | collected... | reverse complement strand
CTCATATTTTCAAAATGTTTTACAACGGTCTCGGCTATGACAAGTAGGGCGGCTGATAAGCGATTACTTTCCCCCAAGCACTTAGCAAAACCTTTGGGTTTTGTTTTTTCTTTTTTTTCTACAAAGCAAAATCCCAAAGATTTTGCGGACTTTGCACTTAAGCCAAAGCCTTTAAATATTGCACTTTCTGCCCTATTTGTTATAGCCCGTGTTGGCAACAGTTTTGCTCCACAACGATTCGGATTCTACTTATACACAAATTTTTTCTCTTCCGTTTTTCCGTCCGAGTAAAGTCCATCTGCGTACAGATTTTAAATTCCGTTAGTGGCTAAAGTATTTTCTATTAGAATTTTGTTTAGTTTATCAATATCCTCCGTCTCGATTCCGTTTAAGTCCATTTCGATTTTTTGTCCGCCAATTTTGGTAATTTTCAAAATCCCGTTTTCAAAATCAGTCGATTTTATGTCTTTAAAACTCAACGATTCGCCTAAAAATGATTTAATTCTAATATTCATACCTCGCTTATTCCAGCCAACGTAATTCGGACGAATAAACATTTTTCCGAAATGAATTACTAGAAATACATATCCAAACGCACTTATTCGTTTTGTCCATTCAGTCGATAAATCTGGAAATAGGTCAAAAATTCCGACTGAGATGCAAATTAATGCCAATGCAATTAATATTCCACTAGTCCATTTGTCCAATTTGTCAAAGTGTATTCTTTTGCTTTTCATATTTTTCGTTTTTTTTAAATTGTTGCCAACGTAGGGCTAAACGTACTAGTACGCATATATCTTCTTTGTTATTACCTACTAGTCTAAGGGATTTTTTATTGTTTTAAAAGTATTTGTAGCTACGTGAATGTAAATTTCAGTTGTTTTAATAGAGCTATGCCCTAATAATACTTGTATTTGTCTTAAATCTACTCCAGATTCTAATTGATGAGTGGCAAAGCAGTGGTATATAAAAAAGGTAGTGGATATGGTCTATAACAGATGTATATCTTGCTTATAGAATATCTACTAGCATTTATTATTTTTTGTAGTTATCATAAAGATATAATGGTAAGGCTAATGAAAATCCAACCATAAATAAAGAAACTAAATATTTTATAAATTGATTTCTACTGATTGCTTTAACCTTTAGTCTATATATAATAAATATCATAAAAGAAGTAGCAGCAATAGTTAAGTCTGCACTCAATATATTCATTGCATAATTCAAGTCTATTTGTTCAAAAAATAATGAAGTTGACCATTCCCAGTTATTCATTTCTATAAATTTGTAGATATAATAATATGGGATAGTAATTCCAACTATACTTAAAATTGCAAATACACTTTTCATAGGATAATATTTAATGTCCCTAAAATAAGTCTTTTGATTCAAATTTAGATATATCTATTTTTAGTATTCAGTTTAATTCAGTTAACTATAACTACACATTAATGCTTTCTCTTATTAAGTATACAAAACTATTTATTAATGATTTTTTTTTAAAGATTGATTAATCATCTTTTTTCAAAACCCTCTAATGCTATGTTATTTTAATAAGGCTGTCCACTAATACATTATTTATTTGCTATTTTAGTGTTCATCCTTATCATATGTAGTGCAGTTTTATGAATCAATATACTATTAAAGGTTTTGCTGACTTAATGGTTACTTCAACACAGTTTAGTAAACTCAACACAAGAGAGAAAAAGTTACTATTACTTGACAGATGCAATTGGTTTATTTCTTCAATTGTTAAAGAGCATTTAAAATTAGATAAACCTTTCGGGACTTATGTAAATCTATATTCTCAAATACTAAAAAAACATATCGGTGACAGAACGTATAAAGATGTCAAATTATGTTTGATAGGATTGGGTATCATAATTGAAAACCCTAAATATTCAACAAGTAAATTCTCAAAATCATTCTCTTTATCACCAAAAGCTATTAAGTTAGGTATAGTTAATAGCGTTGTTTATTCTAAAAAATTTAACGCCAAGTTAAATGTATTATCAGAGTTCAGCTTTAAAAACACTTATTCTAATCCAGTTCTAAAAAAAATACTGAATAATACATTAAAATTATTAGTCAAAGAAGAACCTTTTTATTATGCCGAACACATTGTTGATACTCCAATATATGCAGAGGAAAATGAGGGTATGATAGATATATCTGAAGCTGTAAATAGTTTTAAAGTTGACAGATACAATGCATTTTATAAATCTTTTTATTCTCTAAATGATGTAACAGACACTAAAGAGCTATTAAAGTCTTCCATTCACTATATGCCAACTGTCAGCAAATCGGGAAGAATCTATCACATTATAGCTTCTATGCCCAAACTAATAAGAGAAAGTCTTAGGACTAAGTCTAATGACTTGATTTGGGAAGTAGATATGTGTTCTGCACAACCATCTATTATGTTCTTAGAATGGCTTAAATACGCTAAGAAAAACTATCACAAAAGCATTGAAAATGAATATAATTTATGTCTTAAACTTCTCTTAGATGGAGGGATATACGCTTATATCCAATACAACTCTGAATATTTTAAAGACTTAGAATATAAAAAACTAAAACTGAGTATTCTTACAACTATTAATGATGAAAATAGACTATCGGAACCAAATAAAGAATTAAGTAGATTATTTCCAAATGTAATGAAATGGGTTAATGAGATAAAAAAAACATCGGGATATAAGGCTGTAAGTTTTTTAGGACAAAGTACAGAAGCTAAAATTTTTATTGAGGTTTATAAACAGATCCCAGATGACAAGTTTGCTTTAATAATTCACGATTGCATATTAGTAATTGAAGAAGATGTTTTATTGGTTAAAAAACTTTTAGAAGATAGGGTAAGAGATATTTATAAAGATTTAATATTTCCTTATCATAATTTAGATAAACTCTTTAAAATAGAATTAGTGTCTATACCAGACGATAAGTTACTAAAAACTGAACGTGATAAATATGATGAAGAATTCTTTAAAGATTATAACCAAGACTACTAAAAGACTATCTAGTAAAAAACGTAGATATTAAAAAAGATTAATTAATTATTCTAATTCCAACTGTCAAATAGCTGTCATAATCTTGACACTTGGCTGACAGTTAAAAAAATAATGTAATTTAGAGATGTAATAGAAGCACATAAAAAAACCCTCATATTTCTATGAAGGTTTAATTTTAAAAGGCTTTAAAGCGCTTTTACTTTTGTGGGCCCTACTGGGTTCGAACCAGTGACCCCCTGCTTGTAAGGCAGGTGCTCTGAACCAGCTGAGCTAAGGGCCCTTACATACTTCTTAATAGAAGCGAGTGCAAATATAAGATTGTTTTTTAGTTGGCAAAAGAAAAGAATAAAAAAAGAATGGTTTTTTCACAATACTTCTGCTACTACAAAAGTACTCCCCCCTACATAGATTAAATCTTCCTTATTTGCTTGTTTTTTGGCTGCCTTAAGTGCTTCATTAACAGAGGTGTACTGATTGCAAAAGAGATTATACTTCTTTGCAGCTTCTATCACTATAGCAGGGTCCATACCTCTTTCTATTGCAGGTCTTGAAATGTAATAAAGAGCCTCTACAGGTAAAAGAGGTAAAATAATACTTAAATCCTTGTCTTTTACAAAGCCAAGGACCATGTGAAGGCGTTTGTGTGGGGTTTGAAAAAGCTGTTTTACCGTTAAAGCTATTCCAGCTTCATTGTGCGCAGTGTCTGCAATAATGGTAGGCTCAAGTGAAATGGTTTGCCACCTACCAAGTAAGCGCGTGTTAGCTACTACTCTAGCCAATCCCTTTTTAATATGACTAGATGTGATATTAAAACCATTTAAGTGTCTTAAAACGCCCACTACCCCTTTAATATTTCTTTGCTGATAAATTCCTTTTAAATCTGTTGCATACTCCTTTTCTATTTCATCTGAGGCAAAATGAATAGAAGCCCCAACGGTAGAAGCTTTGGCCTTAAAAACAGCCTCTGTATCTCTATGCCATTCACTAATCACTACCGGTACTGAGTCTTTAATAATTCCCGCTTTTTCAATGGCAATCTGCGCCAGGGTGTTACCCAGCAAATCCATGTGATCAAAACCAATATTAGTGATGAGAGAGACCTCTGGTGTCAATATATTAGTAGCATCTAAACGGCCACCAAGTCCCACCTCAATAATGGCAATGTCTACCTGTGATTTAGAAAAATAATCAAAGGCCATACCTACGGTCATTTCAAAAAAAGACAAAGTATGAGTAGTCATATAATCTCGGTGATCTATCACAAACTGAAGTACCGCTTCTTCAGAAATATCTATGCCATTTATCTTAATACGCTCCCTAAAATCCTTTAAATGTGGGGAGGTATAGAGCCCCACTTTATAGCCAGCCTCATGAAAAATAGAAGCCAACATATGAGAGGAAGATCCTTTTCCATTGGTACCACCCACATGAATACACTTAATTTTTTTTTCTGGGAATCCTAAATAATCACAAAAGGAAGTAATGGCATCTAACTTAGCATTTAAAGCCACTACTCCTTTTTGTTGATAGGATGGTAATTGCTTAAAGAGCCATGCAGTTGCTTCTTTATAGTTATTCATAATGATTGTCCCAATTTAAAGTAAATGACTACATAGCCTATTTGCCTTTCAGGCGCCTTAGAATCTGGGGCCCAACGGTACATAAGAGCAGTAGCTTTGGCGGGCGTTAATAAGCAAGGTGCGTTGTTTGTAGTTCCTCGCACACCGGCATCTGCTACAATTACCTGACCAGATCTGTCTACGGTAATGGCTACAACCACCCTTCCCTCTTCATTGCAATCTGGTGTCACAGACCCTTTGCCAACTAAAGACCTACCGGCCAGTCCAAAGCCAATTCCATTAGGACTGCCCTGAGCACTTCCAAACAACGAATTGGCGTATAAAGAACCGTCAGACAAGCCTCTGTTTCCAGGAGCCTCTTGGGTGCCAGTTCCAGAGCCTTTGGCCTCCTTAGCTCCTAATATGTTAGCTAAGGCCGCCTTTGTGGCGTCCGATGCCACTTTTGGCACTTCCTGTTTCTGTGGTTCGGTTTTTTTTTCAAGAGTTTTTTCTTTCTCTGTAACTACTTTTTTTTCTACTTCTTTTTTTGCTGTCTCTTTAGGAATCACTACCTCTGAAGCTTCAGAAACCAATAAATCATCTACTTTTTCTACGGGGATGTCCTCTGTAATAAAAGGAATTTCTTGACTTGGAGGGGCTGGAGAAAGCGAAACATTGCCTGGCTCTTCAGAACCAAAAGCAATGAGTATACCGTTTTCTATAGGAGGGTCCAAATAACGCAAACCAAAAAAGAAAAGTAGCCCCAACACGCCTATCAATAATAAAGTAGTGAGTGCCAGTGATTTTTTTTCGTGTATAGTCTTTAAAATTGTCATTAATTTGGACGTACCGCAAGGATCACCTTAAATTGATTTCTGTTGGCTATATCCATAATATAGACAGCCTCTTTAATAGCTATAGACTCTGCAGCTCTAAGAATAATAGTAGGATTTTGTTGATTTGAAAGTCCAGATATAAGCGCCGCTTCAACATCGGCTTTAGCCACCTGTGTATCATTGATATAATACATAAGAGACGCGTCTATACTCACAGCCAATTGTTGGGTATTGGTAGATTTTCCTCTTGCTTTTGGCAGCAGTAAATCTAATGCATTGGGTGAGTTGGAGGTGAGTAGAAAGAAAATTAACAACAGAAATACAATGTCTGTCATAGAGGACATGCTAAACTCTGAACTCACTTTATTTCTTCCTTTTAGCTTCATGGAAAAAGATTAAAGGGGTTCGTTTAATAAATCTAAAAAATCTACCGCATTAGCCTCCATGCTATGTACAACCTTATTAGTCATAGTAACCAAGTGGTTGTAGCCAATATATGCAATAATACCAACCACAAGACCTCCTACTGTGGTAGTCATGGCGGTGTATATTCCAGAGGCTAATGCACCCATTTCTGCCTGACCTCCTGAGGTAGCCATTTCGTGAAAAGCAATAATCATTCCTATGACGGTTCCTAAAAACCCAATCATAGGAGCCGCACCTGCTACGGTAGCTAATACACTCACATTCTTTTCTAATTTATACACCTCCAAGGTGCCAGCGTTTTCTATAGCCGTATTAATGTCATCTAATGGCTTTCCAATTCTAGAAACACCTTTTTCTGTGAGTCTGGCCACCGGAGAATTTGTTTGGGCGCATAACATTTTAGCAGCCTCTATTTTACCACTACTTATGTAATCTCTAATTTGATTCATAAAATTAGCATCTATCTTGGCAGCCGCTTTAATGGCAAAGAGTCTTTCAAAATAAATATATAATGCCACCCCAAGCAGTAAAAAAAGAATAGACATAATGACCACACTTGCAGTGCCTCCATTAAAAATAAGATCTATTACAGAGAGTGTTTTCTGGTCTGCACTTAGCGTTTCTAGGCCATTATTAGGCATATATTCTTGCATATAAAGCTACTTAATTTGGTTTGCTATAAAATTACTGTGCTACTTGCCTTTGTGGCTGTTTTAAAAGAACGCTAAAATTTTAAAAAAATTATGCTGCGTTTAATACAAAATCTCTGAGCAATACAAAAGCAAGGCCACCGCTTAAAAATCCAATTAGGGCCAACCAAGCTATGTTCTTAAAGTACCAAAAGAAATCTATCTTTTCCATTCCCATGGCCACAACGCCAGCTGCAGAGCCAATAATAAGCATACTCCCTCCTGTTCCTGCAGAATAGGCAATAAAATGCCAAAGCGGGTTGTCTAAGCTTTCTGAGAACATTCCAATACTAGCTGCTACTAAAGGTACGTTATCTATCACTGCAGAACCAGCTCCTAATAACAATACTACAATATCTGAGTTTGGAATAGCACTGTTTAAACCTTCTGCAAAATGGAATAACATTCCTAGTGATTCTAATGCTGCTACTGCTAGTAAAATTCCTAAAAAGAATAAAATACTAGGCAATTCAATTTTAGAAAGAGAGTGGTGAACAGGACTGTGATGACCTGCAGCTTCACTAACACCGTCTATATCTGACAAAGAGAATTTAGCACTAGAGTATATTTCTGCAAAGGTTGCTACTACCGCTAAAGACAACATCATTCCCACATAAGGTGGTAAGTGTGTAATCGTTTTAAAGAAGGGTACAAAAATAATAGCTCCTAAACCTAAATAGAGCATGGTAGATCCAAATCTAGATTTAGGAGCCACCTTGTCAGAGGCAGTATTAGATTCTATATTCCCCTGAAAAGCTTTAAACTTAGTCGCTATTAATGTAGGGACCACCATGCAAATTACAGAAGGTAAAAATACGTGTTCTACCAGTTGCAAAGCAGATACTTTATTGGCAATCCAAAGCATGGTAGTTGTTACGTCTCCAATTGGAGACCAAGCACCTCCTGCATTGGCTGCAATGATAACCATACCAGCAAACCACATACGTGTTTCTCTTTCTTTAATAACTTTCTGTAGAATAGTAATAAGTACAATAGTAGCCGTTAAGTTGTCAATAATTGCAGAGAGCACAAAAGCAAGCACAGAGAACAACCAGAGTAGTTTTGTTTTTTTCTTGTATTTAATAAATCCTTTTATAGTGGCAAACCCGTCAAAGTAATCTATAATCTCTACAATGGTCATAGCCCCCAATAAAAAGACTAATATTTCTGCTGTTTTACCTAAGTGGTGTAATAAAATTTCATCTATGTGAGTAGGAACCAGTTCTCTAAGAGCTGTGTCTACTTCAAACACATCCATATGTGTTAAAGCAATAATGGCCCACAATAAGGCCATCATTGCCAAAGCGGGAATAAGCTTATCTATTTTGAGGTTGTGTTCAAGGGTAATAGCCAAATAACCAACAACAAATACAATTAAAATAATAGTTTCCATAAATACAATGGGTTTTAAGAGTTTGGAAGATAGGAGTAAAAGAATGAATTTTTACCTACCCGCTAACAAATATAAAAAAATGGAGAAGTAAAAATCATTAAATCTTCATAAGGATTAAAATATTTATAAACTTAACACAGCCTGCATAAAATACGGCTATAAATAAATGTGTTTTTTTAAGAAATAGAGTAAAAAGTAATGCTATGCACGCATAATAAATTGATTATATTTGAAAAGTTTAAAAAAATTATTCATGGAGTACCATTTAAGTTCGGAACAAATCCTAATAAAAGAAGCTGCTAGAAATTTTGCTAAGCAAGTGCTTTTACCCACCGTATTAGAAAGAGATGAACATCAGAAATTTCCTAAAGAGGAAATTAAAGCCCTAGCAGAGCTTGGGTTTATGGGCATGATGGTAGCGCCTGAATTTGGAGGTAGTGGCCTAGACACCTTATCTTATGTATTAGCCATGGAAGAGCTCTCTAAAGTAGACGCTTCTGCCTCAGTTATTATGTCTGTCAATAACTCTTTAGTATGTTGGGGTATTGAAAAATACGGAAATCAGGAGCAGAAAGAGAAATACCTACCCTCTTTAACTAATGGAGAGAAAATTGGTGCCTTCTGTCTTTCAGAACCAGAAGCAGGATCAGACGCCACCTCACAAAAAACCACTGCTATAGAACATGGAGATCACTATATTATTAATGGAACTAAGAACTGGATCACCAACGGTGGTAGTGCTAGTGTCTATTTAGTAATTGCCCAAACAGATATTGAAAAAGGTCATCAAGGAATTAACGCATTTATAGTAGAGGGTGGGACTCCCGGCTTTACCGTGGGACCCAAAGAAAATAAACTAGGCATTAGAAGTAGTGACACCCACACCCTTCAATTTAACGAAATGAAGGTACCCAAAGAAAATAGAATTGGAGCAGATGGGTTTGGTTTTACCTTTGCCATGAAAACACTAGCTGGAGGGCGTATTGGTATTGCGGCTCAAGCACTTGGCATTGCAGCTGGAGCCTATGAATTGGCCTTGAGTTATGCAAAACAAAGAGAGGCTTTTGGCAAACCCATAAGCCAGCATCAAGCCATAGCCTTTAAACTGGCCCAGATGCATACAAAAATAGAGGCAGCCAGACAACTGGTGTATAAAGCTGCATGGGAAAAAGACCAAGGAATTAATTATGACCTATCTGGCGCTATGGCTAAATTATACGCCTCAGAAGTAGCCATGGACGTAAGTTTAGAAGCAGTTCAAGTATTTGGTGGTAATGGTTTTGTTAAAGAATACCACGTAGAACGCATGATGAGAGACGCCAAGATTACTCAGATTTATGAAGGAACTTCTGAAATTCAACAATTGGTTATTTCTAGAGCTATTTTAAAAGATTAGATTCAGTAGCACCAAAGAAAGGGACATTTAGAGAGTCTTATCTAGAAGACAGCCTTATTTGTTCTGTAAAAATTTGTGGGAAAAATAAATTAAAAACAAAAAAGTCCTTAAAAGACTGTTTTAAAAAAAAGTCCATTATTGAAATCTCATTTCTATAGGGCTTAAATTATGAGATTGCATTTATTTCAATGTTTTTTTAAAAAACCTTAACTTTTTTGTTATAAATGAGCATATCGTTGCGGTAAATTCAACATATTAGATATTTTTGTTTAAAATACCTAATGCTATGAGACTCAAAAAACAAGGACTTTATTCCCCAGAATTTGAACATGACAATTGTGGCGCAGGCTTTATATGCAGTTTGGATGGAAATAAATCTAATGATATTATACATAAAGCATTAGAAATTCTTAAAAAACTAGAACACAGAGGTGCCGTAAGTTCTGACGGTAAAACAGGAGATGGCGCTGGTATTCTCATAGATATTCCCCATGACTTTTTTGTAAATGTGTGTGCGTTTGAACTTCCAAAAGCAGGAGATTATGCAGTGTCTAACGTATTCCTTCCTCAGAGAGAAAACCAAAGAAACTTTTGTGTAGGTGCGCTTGAATCTGAGATAAAAGCACAAGGGCTTGTTTTATTAGGTTGGAGGACCGTACCTGTTAACAAATCTGTTCCAGGAAGAATTGCCATGGAAACGGCTCCCTTTATTGCTCAGATATTTATTGGAAAAGAGCGAGATATTCAAGATGAAGCTACTTTTAATAGAAAGCTCTTTATAGCTAGAAAAAAAGCAGAACACTGCATTTACAACTCTAAATTGTCAGAACAGGGTTTCTTCTACTTGCCCAGCCTTTCTACTAAAATTATCATTTTTAAAGGCCTGCTCATGCCAGAAGATATAAGCCTTTACTTTACAGACTTACAAGATCCTAGGGTAATCACTAGACTGGCCTTAGTACACCAAAGATTTTCTACCAATACGTTCCCCACTTGGGATCTAGCCCAACCTTTTAGGTATATGTGTCACAATGGTGAAATTAACACCCTTAGAGGTAATGTAGCTAGAATGAGGTCTAGAGAAGAACTTTTAAAAAGTGATCTTTTTGGAGCAGATATAAAAGAGATACTCCCCATTATACTGCCTCATAAATCAGATTCTGCCACCCTAGACATGGTGGTAGAATTACTCCTTATGACAGGCAGGTCACTGCCAGAGGTCATGATGATTTTAGTGCCAGAGGCCTGGGAGAAAAACGACAATATGTCTCCAGAAAAAAGAGCTTTTTACGAGTATAACTCTTGTATGATGGAGCCTTGGGACGGACCAGCCTCCATTCCTTTTACAGATGGAAATTTTATTGGTGCAGTTCTAGATAGAAATGGTTTAAGGCCTTCTAGGTACTCTGTCACTAAAGACGGATTTGTCATTATGTCTTCAGAAACCGGAGTGGTAGATATAGCCCCTAAAAACTTGGCTTTACACGGGCGCTTAGAGCCAGGAAAAATGTTTTTGGTAGATATGTCTGCAGGACGTATTATTAACGATGAAGAAATTAAAGAACAAATTGCCCTTAAACACCCTTACAAAAAGTGGGTTCAAGACAATTTAGTACACCTCAAAGACATTCCCTATAATGATTGCCCACTTTTTATTGGTGAAGCCAAGCTAGACCAAAGAAAAGCAGCCTATGGTTATACCCTAGAAGACATAGACAGCATTGTAATGCCTATGGCGGAAACCGCCAAAGAACCTATGGGTTCTATGGGCACTGACACCCCTATTGCAGTGTTGTCTCAAAAACCTCAATTGCTCTACAACTATTTCCAACAACTCTTTGCGCAAGTTACCAACCCGCCTTTAGACGGGATAAGAGAAGAAATGATCACAGACATTAGCCTCACTTTAGGAAGTGATCACAATATATTTGACACCACAGAAAAGCACTGTAGAAAGTTAAAAATTCAAAATCCTGTCATTTCAAAAGAAGATCTAGACAAAATTAAAAACTATGACGTAAACCCAAACTATAAGGTAACTTCTATACAAATGCTCTACACGGTAGACAAAGGACATAACGGACTAGAAGATGGATTGGAGCTCTTGCTAGAAGAAGCTTCAAAAGCGTTAGATAACGGCAGTAATATTCTCATTTTATCTGACAGGTATATTTCAAAAGAGAAGGCAGCCATTCCTGCGCTCTTGGCTTGCTCCTATGTAAACAATGGCCTACAAGCTCTTGGCAAAAGGTCTAATGCTAGTATTATTATAGAGTCTGCAGAACCAAGAGAAGTACACCATTTTTGTTTGCTTTTTGGCTATGGTGCTAGCGCCATAAATCCATATTTAGTGAATGAAATTATTGCAGAGCAAATAAAAGAAAATGAGACCAGCAGCTATACTTTTGAAGAGGCTATTAAAAATTATAACCAAGCGGTTGGAAAAGGAATCTTAAAAGTGATGAATAAAATGGGGGTTTCTACGCTAAATTCTTATAGGGGTTCTCAGTTATTTGAGTGCTTGGGAATTCATAGCAAAGTAATAGACAAATACTTTCCAAGAACTACTTCAAGAATACAAGGAATAGACCTGTATGAAATAGAAAAGGAACTTAGCAAAAGACATAAAAATGCTTTTTCAGAATTTAAACCTGACGGAGGTCTAGAACTAGAAATTGGTGGCGACTATCGTTGGAGAAGGGATGGGGAAAAACACCTTTTTAACCCCCTAACCATAGCAAAGCTTCAAAAAGCCGTGCGCAACAATGAGGCAGACACATACAAGGAATATGCTAACTTGGTAAATGAACAATCAAAAGACCTTATGACAATAAGGGGCTTGTTGGAATTCTCCAACTTTGACCCCATTCCTCTAGAAGATGTAGAGCCTTGGACTGAGATTGTAAAAAGGTTTAAAACTGGTGCCATGTCTTACGGCTCTATCAGTAAAGAAGCTCACGAAAACTTGGCGATTGCCATGAATAGAATTGGAGGAAAAAGCAACTCAGGAGAAGGTGGAGAAGACGCAGAACGTTTTTATAAAAACCAAACAGGAGACTGGAAAAATTCTGCTATTAAACAAGTAGCTTCTGGTCGTTTTGGAGTGAGTTCAAATTACCTGACCAACGCCACAGAAATACAAATAAAAATGGCCCAGGGAGCAAAACCCGGAGAAGGTGGTCAGCTACCTGGGCCTAAGGTAAATCCAGACATTGCAAAAACAAGAAACTCCACTCCTTATGTAGGGTTGATTTCTCCACCACCGCACCACGACATTTATTCTATTGAAGATTTATCTCAATTAATATTTGACCTAAAATCTGCCAATAGAGAAGCTAGAATTAATGTAAAATTAGTTTCTGAAGTTGGAGTAGGAACGGTTGCTGCAGGAGTTTCTAAGGCCAAGGCCGATGTCATTCTGATTTCTGGTTTTGACGGGGGAACTGGAGCCTCACCGCTCACTTCATTAAAACACACAGGATTACCCTGGGAGCTTGGAATAGCAGAAGCACAGCAAACCCTCGTGATGAATGACCTAAGAAATAGGGTGCGTTTAGAATGTGATGGCCAGTTAAAAACAGGAAGAGATGTAGCCATAGCTTGCTTATTAGGCGCAGAAGAATTTGGTTTTGCCACAGCTCCATTGGTTGCCTCTGGTTGCATTATGATGCGTGCTTGTCACCTCAATACCTGCCCAGTAGGAATAGCCACTCAAAACCCAGAACTCAGAAAAAAATTCAAAGGAGAGCCAGAACACGTAGTAAACTTTATGTATTTCATAGCACAGGAGCTACGTGAAATTATGGCGCAACTAGGGTTTAAAACTGTAGACGAAATGGTAGGGCAAGTACAAAAATTAGATCGCAAAAAAGTAGGTGCTCATTATAAATCTGCTGGAATAGACCTGAGCCCAATTTTACACCAAGTAGCAGTAATTCCAGGAACAAAACTTTACAATACCACAAAACAAGAGCACCACATTGAAGACTCCATTGAATTTGACATCATAGAAAAAGCACATCCTGCTTTATACAGAAAAGATAAAATGAGCTTAGACTTTCCTATTAGAAATACAGATAGGGCTATAGGTGCTATTATTTCCAATGAAATTTCTAAAAAATACGGAGCTGCAGGAATGCCAGACAATACCCTAAAACTAAATTTTACGGGTGCAGCTGGCCAGAGTTTTGGGGCCTTTGCAACCAAAGGGCTTACCATGACCGTCTATGGCAACACCAATGACTATTTAGGAAAGGGACTTTCAGGAGCTAAATTAGTTATAAAAGTACCTTTAGAGGCTACCATAGTTCCTCATGACAATGTCATTACAGGAAATGTCACCCTATACGGCGCCACCTCTGGAGAGGCTTATATAAATGGAAAAGCAGGAGAACGTTTCTGTGTCAGAAACTCAGGTGCTACTGCAGTTGTAGAAGGAATTGGAGATCATGGTTGTGAGTATATGACCGGAGGAGTTGCGGTAATTCTAGGTCAAGTAGGTCGTAATTTTGGTGCAGGAATGAGTGGTGGAATTGCCTACGTCTACAATCCAAATAAAACCTTTGAATCTATCTGTAAATCAGACGGCCTTCTTCTACTTCCAGTCAATGAGCAAGAAGACATAAAAATACTTAAAACACTCATTGAGAACCACTACAATGCCACTCAAAGTCCTAGGGCACAAGAAATATTGGAACAATGGGACAGCAAGTTAGAAGACTTCGTTAAGGTATTCCCAGAAGAATACAAATTAGCTTTAGAGAGAATTGCACAAGAAACTACTGAAACTTTATAATATTATGGGGAAAACAACAGGATTTTTAGAGTTTGACAGAAAGGTAGAAGCATATGAAAAGCCAGAAGAAAGAATAAAAAATTATAAAGAATTTACGGTTCCCTTAAAGGAAAAAGATCTTAAAGACCAAGGAGCTCGCTGCATGAGTTGTGGTATTCCATTTTGTCACAGCGGCTGCCCACTTGGTAATCTAATTCCAGATTTTAATGACGCAGTGTACAAAGGAAAATGGGAAAAAGCAGCGCACTTACTTCACGCCACCAATAACTTTCCTGAGTTTACTGGAAGACTCTGCCCAGCCCCCTGTGAAGAAGCTTGTGTACTTGGCATTAATGAGGATCCAGTCACCATAGAAAATATTGAGAAAAACGTGGCCGAAACTGCCTTTGCTAAAGGGTGGGTAGTAGCAAAACCACCACAAAACAGAACTGGAAAAACAATTGCGGTGATTGGCTCAGGACCAGCAGGACTAGCGGCAGCACAACAGCTCAATAGGGCTGGACATTTGGTAACCGTCTATGAAAGAGATACAAAAGTAGGAGGCCTACTACGCTATGGCATCCCAGATTTCAAAATGGAAAAGCAGGTCATAGATAGGCGTTTGGCCATACTTGAAGAAGAGGGGATTCTCTTTAAAACAGGTATAGAAGTAGGAAAAGACATAGCAGCAACGGAATTAAAACAAAACTATGATGCCCTATTACTCAGTGGTGGTGCCTCAATAAAAAGAGGTTTGGATATTCCTGGAGCTTCATTAGAAGGGGTAGTTCAAGCTATGGATTTTTTAAAACAAAGCAATAAAAGGATTGCTCACGAAACCTACACCAATGTAGACTTATTAGCTAAGGGTAAAGAGGTCATAGTGATTGGTGGGGGAGACACAGGCTCTGACTGTATAGGAACTTCTATAAGACAAGGCGCTACTCATGTCACCAATTTTGAAATCATGCCAAAAGGAACTACAGAAAGAACTGAGAGCCAGCCTTGGCCATTCTATCCAATGAGACTTAAAACAACTAGTTCACATGCAGAGGGTGCTGAGCGTTTTTTTAGCATTAATACCAAAGAATTTGTAGGTGACACTCAAGGAAAGCTTATAGGTCTTAAGACTATAGAGGTTCATTGGGAGTACAACCCTGGAAAAAGACCAAAATTAGTAGAAATGGCAGGTACAGAGAAAACCTGGAAAGCAGATCTGGTTTTGCTAGCTATGGGCTTTACAGGTTCTGAACGCAGCGTAGCAGACCAATTAGGAGTTCATTTAGACATTAGGACCAATATAGAAGCCACTGAATACAGTTATAAGACTAATATTGAAGGTGTATATGCCGCAGGGGACCAGCGCAGGGGACAGTCACTTATTGTGTGGGCCATTGCAGAAGGTAGACAGGCAGCTCATCATATAGACACTTACCTTATGGGAAACTCAAACTTACCACTCAAAGGAGCAGGAGATTTACCTAGACTTTAGGTCAAAAAAAATCCCGAACACATTTCTGCATTCGGGATTCTAAAAAAGGCAACGACCTACTCTCCCACTTGGTATAGCAGTACCATCGGCGCAGATGAGCTTAACTTCCTTGTTCGGAA
>Ga0222646_100270_pt1 | contig 15944 bp, 17 predicted proteins | sample AntAcemetagen293_FD_179819 | JGI IMG/M metagenome (GOLD analysis project Ga0222646, IMG submission 179819) | Saline water microbial communities from Ace Lake, Antarctica - #293 | ecosystem: Environmental > Aquatic > Non-marine Saline and Alkaline > Saline | place: Antarctica: Ace Lake | collected... | reverse complement strand
GTACGGGTAAATTATTCCACGTAGCAATGCCATCCACATTGGTTAATTGTTCGCTGTTCAAAAACAAGTATTTTGACGGCATATACTATAGTAAAATATTTTATAATTAACTAAAATACAATTTAGTATCGTCTTTTTTTATTTTTAATAATATAAAAAAAGATTTGGACGTTTTATATATACGACGAATACGATTTATGTCGTTATATTTGATTAGGCCTTTGGTGTCGGTCATTACCGAACTGATACTGTCATACAACCATATACAGTTTAGTTTTTTACATTCTTGGTCATTGAAGATTAGCAATATATACATAGTATAGGTATATATTGTTTATTCAGGTGTTTCTGGGAATGGCCTGTCTGGCAGCCATATACTCGGGAAGTCCCTTAGCGACTGGCGGTATAGTAACCAAGCTTCTTTATTTGTATTTGGATAATCCGATAAAACTCTGAAATCACAATCCTTTAATAGTTTATTACGTTCTTCCCTCATTTCGTCTAAAAGCAAGTCGTCATATTTTAAATCAAATTCTTCTTCCGTTGGTTTAGCTAAGGTCGTATCATACCACTCTAAACTATCGTAGGTGTCTCCACAAGTCCATTCTTTGTCAATATAATACTTCATCAATATTTTCATAATAATGGAGTCCATATATACTATTATAAGAAAATATTCTCAACCTAATAAATATCCACCAAAAGCACAATATGGGTCTACTGGCAGATTGACAATACCATCTGCTCTTTTCATATACATCGTTTGTCCCTGATTAAGTGTGTAATGAAAAAAACCCACAAATGTAGTAGGGCCGCCTGAACCCGAGCCCGGGCCTTCTCTGCTAATTCTTTGAACCCGTGTTGAACCAGTATAAAAATCCGCTCTGAAAACATTATCTCCTAAGGTAAATATTTGTGCGTAAAAATAGTATGTTCCTGTAATAGGGGCGGTAAATGTATATGTGGTGTTGCTATATCCACCGCCAACATTTTCTAATGTTTTGTTGAATGGTAATGTTACATTAGTGTTTGTACTTGTGCTGGCAGTTCTTGATGCTCTAAATCTAACTTGATTCGGTGCGGATATAATACCGCCAAATTGTGCTCCATTTGAAGCTGTATTTAATATAAGAGGCCACTCTCCATTTACTTGCGTCCAAACTTCGGAATTCGCCCCGCCACTAAGAAAAAACATATTGCCACCGTTCATATGTATCATTCCCGACCTGTTGTTTGTATCTTTTAAAGTGATTGTTGGTGCGTTTCCCGTAAGAACTAAACCGTGGCTTTGTCCGTCCGCATCACCTATATCTACTCTACTACTCGAATCGATAGTAGAAGTATTTAATGTGCTTGTATTTACACTTGAAAAATTTACGTTTGCTGGTAAAACGCCACCGCTACCTGCTGAACTAATTGTATTACCCGTAATCGTAATGTTTGTTCCCGCAACCAAGGTTTCTTGATATCCTACTATATTAGAGGCGTTGATTTGCGATGCATTTACGACGGAGGCATTTAATTGGTTGGATAAGTTCATATTAGAGGCGTTAATAAGTTCCGATTTAAAAGATTGTATATACCCCGAACCAAAGTCACAATCGGCTCCAATGATTTCACTCACATTTACAACATTACTACTGTTGATAAACTCTGCGTTTAGGCTGGAAAAGTTTGCTGTTCCAGCTGTTTGTAATTCATCGCATTCAAAACGAAGTCTTCCACCTGTATGTATAAAGCGTGTTGTGGCTCCATTACGAAAAAGGAAAGACGCCTCTGCGTCGTCGGAACTATCGCTTATGTTATATTGAAACGAGGTGATGGTGTCGGTGGTGATGTTGACCGCATCTAAAGCACTTGAAGATAGATTGACAGTATATACTTGGTCGGTATCTAACTCATCACAAGTAATATCCCCTGTAACATTCACATCATTTCCAAACGATGCCGCCCCATTACAAGTAATAAAGGAAGTATTTAAAAAACTATTGTTGTTCGTATTGACAGAAAGGGCATTATGTATTCTCGTAGAAGCGTTGTCTATGTCTAATACGCTAATGTTATTTATATTGATATTAAACCTACTCACATTACCAAACTGGGTTTCTAACTTCATCTGTGCTTGGTTTGCTTCATTCACACCGAAACGCATGCCCATTTCAAAAGAGGCGTTACTTGAAAAAAAGTTTATTCTGCTTCGTGGATCGCCGCCGTTCGTGCTATTGGGTTGTTGAGTTGGACTACCAAAAAAGCAATCGCTTCCCGTAAATTGAAAAGAGTTGCTAATCACCGCATTAAAAAAGTTTGCTGTTGTGAAAAGAACATCTAAAGCAGACGATTGTCCATCGCCATCAAGCACTAATCGGGATATGTTTGCGGAACTCGCATTTATAGAAGAAAAGTTAGCATTACTGGGTGGGTAAGAAGAGATAGTGTTTCCTACGATAGAGATGTTCGTCCCAGCAATAACTGTTTCTTGGTATCCTTCTATAGAACCACCGACCGATAAACTACCACCCACCGATACATTTTCATCTGTAGATATATTTCTACTTTCAAAAAGTCCAGCATTTTGTATCGTTCTTGTTTGTATTAAATTATTAGAATCCATGATTAATGCTCTTTCGGTCGAGTTTGTATTCGTTTGGAATATAATACTACCCGCGTTATTTACGATATTAACGGCTCCACCACTTCGGTTCATCGTCATAGATTGTGCAGACGAGCTTTCATCGCTTAAATTAAAACTAAATGTATTGACCGAACGAGAACGGCTGACAGAACTATTGATTGAACTGACATTTGCGTTTGGAGTGGCGAAATTAGAGGTCGTGATATTTATCGATTCGATAGATTGTGTTGTAATTTCGTTTGCTGTTATAGTCGTCAAGATACAAGTAGATGCGTTTAATTGGTTTACAAACGCAGTTGATAAATTGCCGTTGGACGCATTTATTGTCGTGATGTCTAACTCATCTAGGTCTAATTCGTCGAGAGTTAAGGTGCTTATATTGGCGGTTGTAGCATTCAACAAAGGGGTTGTAAAACGAAACGTTGCTTCTCCATCGATACATTCAAATATATCGGCTTCCAATTCGACTACATTTAAGGTTTCTGCATATATATCGTCTGCTTGTAGATTTAATGTTTCTATCCCGTTGTTTCTTATTTCCAAACAAGGTTGATTACCAACAAAAAAGTTAATAGCCGAACTATTGCCAGTAACTGATATATTGACTTCATAGCCTGAACTATTAAACGATTGGACGAAGTTGTTGCCGACCACTCCGCTATATAAAACAATGTCGCCAGCGTGCTGTCCAGATTTACCCACATACAGATTATTAGACACATTTAAACTATCTTGAAAATTACTGGTTTGACTTACATTTAAAACACCGAACACATCTACATTATTATCCACTTGTAAGCTGCTTAGATTGGCTTGACTATCTGAAGACAAATAAGCAGATATGACATTGTTTTCAACGGTTATATTCGCCCCTGGAACAAGGTTACCTGTAGATAAATTCAACGCATTCGCTGTAATATTGCCCGTTATAGTGATATTGCCTACGCTCAAATTATCAATAGATGCCTTTGTAGCAGACAGATTGACTAAACTCACGTCTATGCTACTTAAATTTGTGGCATCTACATAAGCTGAATCTATTTCTGATATAAAAGCAATGCCCTCAATAAACGCATCTCCGCTAATGGTCAGTGGAAAAAAGGCGTCCTCGTAACCAATCGCTAACCCTATATAGTTGATAGAGGCTACTTCTACATCTTCTACACGAAAACTATTGGAGGTCGATGTCGACTGGGCGTTCATAATGGTTTGACCGCTGGCTACTTGTGCGAACCCGTAATTGGTTGCTCCCGTGTTACCGTTGATAGATAATGCCATCCTATCGCTGTGTCCATCGTTCCCTATAACTGCTCTGCCAATATTGGCCTGTCCCGCAGGCGAACCTTCTAAAATGGATAAACTGTTAAAGTTCGCTTCGTCTGCTTGTATGCTGCCTGTATTTAAATTTAAATCACTCCCTGAATCATTTACCAACGATTCGGATACTACAAACGAAGCGAGATTTGATTGTACAACACGAAACGCGTCATTGCTCTCTGAGGAGCGATTGGTAATTTCTACAAAAATAATTAAACTACCCGTGGTGTTGCTTTTCATCGCCCCTTGTAGAGGGCAAAGTGTGCCTGAGCGTGTTCCGCCACCTTTCCCATCTACCCATATTTGTTCCATATACGCAATCGTAATGACTGAGCCAGTTTCATATAAAACTTTTATACGGGCTTCTATTTTGTCTGCGCCGAATCCTTCCACTTCATAAGGAAAAAAAATATTCGCAGATACCATAGAGTCTATACCAAATTTAACAAAATAGGTTGCCTGCATAATATTTTTTGTTTGTCCTGGGAAGACTTCAGTATTAACAATAACAATAGGTTTTTCGCTTTGATTATTATATATTTCCATGTTGGTCAAATTCCTGGTATCTCCTATACCCGTTCCGTTCAAAGCGCTATACACCGCTCCACTTGTAATTAAGTCAGCACTATTTTGCGTGACATTTGCTGTGCTATTGACATTCAATAACTTGTTTGTTAAAGTTAAGTTAGAACCGATACTTAAATCTGCTGTGCTTAAATTCGAAGCATTTATGGTGGAGGCATTTATTTCTGTAAAATTTCCTATGGAAGGTAAAACGCCAGTTGACGATATAACATTTCCACAAATATCTATGTTGTTTCCCGCGGTTAAGGTCGGTTGTACGTTAGGAGCTATTACACTTGTGGCCGTTATATTGCTTGATGAAATATTGGTAGCAGACAAGTCTACAAAAGACTCGCTAAAGGCAATTAATTGGCTTACGTTCAAAAACGGGATAATATAGTCAGATGGCAAATTAAGTTCAGAGGCATTAATTTGGGAAACATTCAACGTATTTTGTGAGAAGATATTTGTCCTTAATTCTCCAATAGTTGCCGTGGCAATCGATGCATTGGCGATTGACACATTTCCGAAATTCAGATTTGTTCCCACGTTAATGTTTTGATTTGGGATTGAACCACCCAAGGGTACCGAATACATATACATTACAAATATATTTAAAATTAGTTTAAAAACTAAATCTACATAAGATATAATAAGATGCCTAAAATTCCGATAGATTATAGTAAAACGATTATATATAAGATTGTATGTAATGACTTGAATGTAAATCAATGCTATGTGGGACATACTACAGATATGACAAAACGAAAATGGGGACATAAATCCGTGTGTAATAATGAGAAAAATAAAGGACACAATCATAAAATATATAAAATCATTCGTGAAAATGGTGGGTGGGACAATTGGAATATGCTTTTGGTAGAAAAGTTTCCTTGTAAAGACAAATATGGCGCGTGTAAAAGGGAACGAGAAGTATATGAAGAAATAGACGCGAAAATGAATACGGTTAGACCTTATTTAACACAAGAAGAAATCAAACAATATCATAAACAATATGACAAACAATACTACCAAACAAACAAAGAATACAAAAAAGAAAAATTCAAAGAATATAACCAACTAAATAAACAAAAAATATCAGCATATAAAAAAAAATATCGTGAAGCAAACAAACAAAAAATATCAGAACGGAATAAAGAAAAAATAGAATGCCTTTGTGGCAGTATTGTTTGTAGAGGAGATATAGCACAACACAAACGGACAGCCAAGCATACAGAATATTTAAACAGTATTTAACTTTTTATGTATTTCATTAATCACAAAGGTTAGATGTCCATTGAATCTTTTTGACAAATTGCTAACCAATTTTTCGTAGTCTGGCTCAATGCCTTCGATAGACAAATCGATGTCATCGGTGATGGTAATATAATCTTTGTAAAATTTATTTGTGTCTTCATCAGCCGACGGCAAAGATATTACTTTACATTCACAAGCCAACGCTTTGTGGATTCTATGGGTTTCGAGTGCGTTCTTATCGTAGTATGGGATGTTTAAAACGACTTTACATTCGTGTAATATTTTTGTTAAAGAGTCACTATTTTTATGTTTCCAATCATAATCTACATAAAAGGTCAAGTCTGGATATTGTTCTTGTAGGCCTTGAATTATCTTTTCACGACGTTCGTTTTTCGAACCAATAAAACACACGTCGTATGGTCTTTCTTTTGTTTCTAAATTGAATTTCATGAATTCAAAATAAAAATAAGACAAAATCTTGATATCAAATGTTTCTTTCAAATAATTAGCAGATAATGTATTATAATCGCACACTACGTTTCGTTTCATAAGACTAATATAATATTTATTTTTCATAAATTGTGAATCAGGTTGCTCGGAATTCATAACGATATACCCAAATGTATTGCCGAGTCTATATTGTATTTCCAATAAATGGTGTGCCATTTCGTGAGAACCAAACACGACATATAAGTCTTTTGGTTGTGGGTTAAACTCTTTTTCTAGAGACCATCCAAATTTCTTAGACATAACCACTGCATTTTCATTAAATATCGCGTGTCCGCTAATAATTTTAATTTGTGGTACGATTTCATTTTCAAGAGACATATATATGTATTATAAATATGTTTTTATACAAATTTAGGCGAATCACTCAATGGACTCCGTCGTGTTCTTGGTGGAGGCATCACTGGGATCCTTTGTGGAATAGAACGGGGCTGATTTAAATTATCGGAGGATATAGAACGTCTAGTAAAACGGTCTAACGATGTTCCACGGGGCTTTAAAGGTGGTCTTGGTGGCAATGGCGGTGCTACCCGCCCTACGCGTGTAGGTTGTTCTTTTTTTTGTTTTGTTTCTTGTATTTCTTTACCCCGAAAGTCGAGTTCTATATTAGGTTCTGGAGTGTCTACAACGTATGCTGGGGCTTTTTCTGGAGCTGGAGCTGGTTCCGCTGGTTTGGGTGGTTTTGGCGGTAAAACCGATGAGATAATTCCGCCTTGTTTTGCTATTTTAAACAAATCTTCGTCTGGCATTTTTTGTCTTTGTTTGCTTTCTTCAATGACTTCTTCCATGGAGGCTCTGGATTTTCTCCTATCCAATTGTTCCGTTTTCAATACATTTCGCGAATCTCTGGGTGGTGGACTTTCCTCTTCTGCTTTCTGTCGTCTTATTATTTTTTTTTCGGATATACTGAGTCTACGTTCTGGTGCCTTTTTCGGTATTTCTTCTATGGTCTCGGGTATGTTAGGTGGCGGAGTTTCCTTGATATTTAACATATTAGAGAGACTTCTTTCTCTTGTAGGAGGTGTCAAAGGACGAACATTGGGGGGCGCATCTATCTCTTGTGGCCGAGATTGAGTCCCCAATAGGGACTGTAAAAGTCCTATTGTTTCTTCCCCTTCTTCCGTAGCACGATTTAAAGATTCACTCCTTGGCTCGGTCTTTAATATTTCTTGGTGTCTTGGATTATACGTTTTACTAACAAAAGATTTATCAGGTATCATCGATTTTTTTGAAGGTTGAACAGGTTCGGGAATTGGCTTTAAATCAGGTAAGGGTTCATCCAACTTACTTCTTGCTAGTGGTGCTTTCTTTTGGGGTAATGATGTGCTTACAAAATCATTTTCGACGTTGTCAAAGTCTTTTGGACTACCCATAACACTTGATTGTACAGACCCAGTTGATTTGGCAGACGCACTTGATTGTAACGGTGGAGGAGCGCCGAACCCTTCCAAAGAATTAGGTTTTTGAAAATTAGAGGTAGGAGTTGGTTCCTCCGCTTTAATCATTGGTTGTGTTGGGACGGATATATCTCTGAACATCTGTTGTTGTGATTGTAATATACCTGCCAACAAAGGAGAAATCCTATCGAAGTCTTGATTACTGGTCACAAACGTCGGAGCCATTTGTGGAGGATAGGACGCGGGTAAAGCAGACCTACGACGCGATTTACTACGCTTGGTCGTATTAATATTTACAGTCACACTTTGCCTTTGTGATTGTGTCTTCGGTGTTTTTGCTTTTTTCTTTCGCTTCGGAGGCATATATATACGGTTAGATATTTTCTCTTTTTCTTTTCTTTTTCTCCTCCAATATCCACAAAAACACTTCTTTTAGTTGGGGTGGGCGGAACGCCCTATAATCCTTTCTTTTTTTTTTCAATTCTAATTTCAAAAATCACTTCTCACACACAAGGTCTGAAAAAAAAAGACCATGTGTGTGGAAGGCAAAAGCTGGAAAAAGAATTGGAAAAAACCCGCCGCCACCACCCTTATATATTTGTATTTTCAATAAAGATTTCGTCAAACTTTTTAAAATATTTAAACTTGTTGGTATCTCGTAGAGACATATCAATCATAAAAAAACTAAATTTGTCGTCGTTTTCAAAAATGTAATCTATCACTTGTTGCCAGTATTTTTTGGTAAAAGGAAATACTTCAGAACATATGCTTTCCATTTCCAATTGGTTCTTTGGTCTGAAACTGACAAAGTGCGTCATATTATTTCTTATTCCAGAAGGTAAGTCTTTAAACTTTTGGACTAATATAAATACACTACAAAATAGATGCCTACGATTTTGTAGAAGACTGACCAGTTGCTTTTCAGCCCCAGCCGAGCGACGGAGCTGAGCTCCTATGTCGTCCAAAATTAATACCGTATTCTCTTCTTCTTCTCGGTTGTCTTCCACGGTTTTAAATATTTCGTTCATCGTGGTGTTTGTAAATTCTTTCCATTTTTGTTCGGCTCTGACATCCGCAAAGACATCTTTCTTGGCCGACTTGCCAACACCCAGCGTCGGCGAACATATTAATATTTTGTCAAAACATTTGCGATAAGATTGTCGAACGCCATTCATCTTCTTCGCCGACATCATCGACGTAAGCAATGTTGTTTTTCCACTTCCCGAAGCTCCACTAATCACAAAATTAAAACCAGAGCAAGGAGGTAGAGGGTATGGAATATCTTTGGCAAGTAGCTTATCCAAATGATTAGGCGTATTCATAATTTTAAGGCGTTTATTTTTTTTTTCTGTTATGTTCATATATATCCCGCAATATATTTGATATGCTTTTTACTTTTTTTGTGGGTAGAAAAATTACTCATAGTAACAATACATCCGCACTCACATTTGACTTTTTGATTTTTGTATTTTAGTATAGATTCTCGGTTTCGTTCTTGGTATTTTTTTTGGTATTCAGCAATGCGTTCTTTTCTATCTTGTTCTGTATATCCATTTGGATATTTAATATAACTATCACACGTATTGCACCGATTACAAATAATTTTTCTAAACAAACCAGTTTCGTGGCTGTGATCCATACATCGTTTATTTTTTTTTGTAAATTCAGTTTTACAATGTTGACAGTCAGATGTTTTGATATATGCTTCATATAATTCGTCGTAATTGTCGTAAATTAAGCCACTCCTTTTCCAATGCCAAATCGTCTGAGCTTTAGAACGTGGCATACACAATATTATTTTACATTTATCTTTAAGTATTATACAAATATAATTGACGTTGGTTGGGTTGTGAATTGTACCTCTTGGTTCGTTTTTTTTGCTATACGACGCTTTTCTCTTGCTTTTTCTAAAGCCATTTTTTGTGCTTCTGTAGGTTGTCGTTCCTTCTTGGGTTTCGGTTCAACCACTTGTTCATCAACTGGTTGAACCTCTGGCTTGGCTTTAGGTTTGCGAGGAGCACGTTTCTTCTTAATCGGTACTTCTTCATTTTGTGGTTGAACCTCTGGCTCGGCTTTAGGTTTGCGAGGGGCACGTTTCTTCTTAACGGGAGCTTCTTCATTTTGTGGCTCAGGCTCAGGCACTGGCTCGGCTTTAGGTTTACGAGGGGCACGTTTCTTGGGTGCTTCTTCGGGCTCAGGCACTGGCTCAGGCACTGGCTCGGCTTTAGGCTTACGAGGCGCCCGTTTCTTGACTGGTTTTTTCTCTAAAGTTTCAACCACTTCTTTTGTTTGGTCTGGTTCGCTTTCGGTATCGGATACACAATTCACATAGGACATTATACATTGTGAAAAGAAAAAAAAAATATATTTTAACTATATAATGGATTTACATGATGCGAAACAACAATTCGAATTTAAGAAATCTATCAAAGACACGTATAGTTTAATCAAAAGAGACACAGAACATATTCCCGATTTGTCTACATTAGACGACGATAACAAAGGACAGTGGATTGAACACGATGACTTTGCTAAAGTGTTCGATGGGTTGCTAGACTATTGTGCCGACGAAGAATATTTAGACAATTTAGATTGGAACAGTGTCAACTACCAAGTTTATGGGAAAGATTACTATGAAGAAAAGTTTCCGGGCTTTAGCGACGAAGTCTATGAAATACTTGCTAAATCTACAGAAGAAGAAAACAAAGTAGTGGATAATCGAACCCCTCCCCTAAAGATTACAGAAGGTGAATTTACATTAAACTTTGATTGATTCATAAAATAATATTATATTATATGAAACTGCTTTCTATTAAACCCTCTACGAATTCCGACAAAAAGCAGATGGCAACCTTTAGCAACGGACGAACGATTCACTTTGGAGCAAAAGGATTAAAAGACTTTACTATTTATTCTAAAGGAGACAAAGACGTCGCTAAGCAAAAAAAAGATGCTTATATTGCTCGACACAAGGTCAATGAAAATTGGAACGACCCGACGACGGCGGGTGCTTTGTCTCGTTGGATTCTTTGGAATTTACCAACCAAAGAAGCCTCGATTGCTGATTTTAAAAAACGATTTAATTTATAGTTTATTCATACTATCTATAAATTAAATAAACACCCCAGACACTTATACCGAGATCGTCCACACCCCAGTTCCGCGTGTGTTAAGTGACAAGAGCACAGTATTCATGGAAAAGAAATCGAGCTGCGCATCAAGCGGAGCAGATGTATACACACCCCGATAATTGACCGTAGAACTAATGGTACTAATACCCGAATATAGACGTTGCGATCGACCATCGCTGAGACCAGTCTCCATTTCAATAGCGGTAATGAAAGAACCAATATTGGAGCTCGAACCAACCGCAGTAGTACCTGCTTCAGTACCAAGACCAGCATTTACTACATATGGTTCTAAAATACCGCGAGACGAACCGCCATCAAGACCATTGGATTGAGCTGAAGCATTGGCTACTACAGCAATGTTGAAAGACGATTGTTTGTCGAAGTTGACAAGGGAGTGGTCGCTGAGTAAAAACTCGGCAAGTGCTTCGGCACATTTGTCTTCTACCACAACAGGTCGAGCAGGGTATTGTTCGCCGTTGACAAAAATAGAATATTGCGTAAGACCATTTTTGATGCGGTGTCCTAAACTATAAGAACCAGTAGCAATTATACTGGCGGTTGGTCGATGGCATACAATCACTCGCTCGAGAGAAGAAACACTAATACCAAGGTTGGCGGTGACCGCTGTGGCTCCCGCACTCATCGTGGTTCCTACATTTTGGTAGGATGCGGCAAGGATGTTATATACACCACCCGACATGGCGTCCACTTGTGCCTGAGCACCGGGGCTAAGTTCAGTGAATACACAAACCAGTTCTACTTCCTCAAAATCAATATCGGTTGCGGCGGTGGTTGATTTTAAACATTCCGTAGCGGATGCTAATGTTAGTTTAAATTGAACTGGAGCAGCCGAGAATAATGGCATCAATCTGTGGGGAGTTGACATACCAAACGGGTGTAATACGAATGGAGTACAATAAGTACGCGCCGTACCAGCGGTGATGGGTTCGCCCGATTGGACACCTCCTAGAGTCCCCATAAGAACGTTGCCTACACCTGCTTTGTAAGCAGGAGACGAGTCGCTGTCCATAAGAATAGTCATCAGTAAATTGTGATTTGGACAATCAAAAATTTGTGCTCCCGCCGTCTGGCAAAGAACACGATTTAGGAATGAATTACTTCCTCCTCGGTCAAGACGATGACCAGCACCGCCATTCACGGTCACTTTATATTTTAAATAACATTGGTTCCAGTTCACATACGTGCCCGATAAGTTAGAAGGCATATCAATATTAATGGTTTGACCTGATTTAAACGTCTGTCCATTGACTGGACTAATTTTTACACGATAAGAGCGGCTGGCAACAGCACGCATCTTCATTGCGGGGTAATTAAGCGATTCGGCCATGGCGTCGGACATATATATAGGTTAAATATAAAAAAATAATTACAATTTAAATTCATTTATACTAATTTTGAGCCAAGACCAAAGATAGCTTTTCCTGCTCCACCTGCTACTTCCAATGCCGATGCTACTGGCAACGCTTCTGGCCCCGCAAGAGCAACCACCGCTCCTGCCGACATAGCCAAATTAGAGGCTTTTAATCCCAAACGATTCATATGATGAGCTTGTTTTTTCAATCCAATTCTCGCGCTTGCTGGTTTCTTCGTTCCAAATGCCATATAACTATATATGATATTTTATTTTTACACACCTACAATTTGGTCTTTTTCAAACCTGTTTGTCTCTGGATTGTAAATATCCTTCAATGTCTCTTCGTCTTTGGGTATCTTTCCTAATTTTCTCAGTTCATAATTAATAGTACCCTCTTCAAAGCTTCGCATCTCTGGTTTATACATATATTCGATTTTCAATGTGATTTGTGCGTCGGCGCTAAATATATTCAACTCATCTCCGAATGTATCCGTTAGTGTAAATTCTATATTACTAATGGTTTGTTTGCCTACAATAAACCGCTGAACTTCGCTTGGTCTGTAAAATATCATATATCCCGATGGTGCGTTGTTGTCGATACGAACCATCGCATTATCTGTGATGCCTCGTGAATTTAAATTATTTACACCAATATTCTTAAACTTTACAAAAATGTATCTTGCCCCTGTAAAATTAACAGACGACGGCATGGTTATGTGGAAGGACGGATTGACGGTTGAACTTAATAATGCGTCTTCTGTTTGTTGTAAATTATTATTTCTGTCTTTTCTAAATCCTAATAAATCAATACAAGTCGTTGGGTAGGACGCTGTGTTTATAATTTGAAAAGAATGATTGCTTATCCATTTTACTTTTGCTCTACTAAATTCGTAAGTGCCGTATAAATAAAATTGTTCCAAAGCGTTTGGAAGTATCTTCTCATTGACTTCATTCACAAATTCATCTGCTGAATATACCGCATCGCCGTCTGAGTCTCCAACCGTAATAGTGAAGTATTTTGAAAAAGTCGGAATGTAAAAGGAAATCTGGTTGTTTGACGAATTGACGTTAGGCGATACATTAGGAATTTGGGCATCGGTAATGCTTAAGAGCATCATGGTATTTGTAGGTTTTTGTATAGGTGTTTGTAAGTTATACACATAAGAACCAATACCATCTATCGACTTAAAATTACAATTATTTGAATTGAGGAAGATAACTTGGTTGCTATAGGCCGTGTCTAAGACATAACTCATATAGTATATATGGTTATTTTATGTATATCCAGTTAGTTTATTGTATATCAATGTGTTGAAATTCTGTTGCAGAGGCTTACCACCCGCCTTGTAAATGAATTCTGGATTCTGGTGGGCATAACTAAACCCGTGTTCGACAAGTGGCTTTCCTTGTCGTGGGTAGGCTTCGCCCCGTGAATCGATGGGTGGTTTGATTAAGAATGTTTCATCGGTGTAGATAAACTTGCCAGCGGGAATGTAATTGGATTGTTGCGGTGTGAGTTTCGTCGTGAGTTGGTGTAGGCTCATTATATATTTAAACCACATAATATTTTTTGATGTTCTTTATATTGAGACAAATGTTCTATCTTTAATTTATCTTGTATCCATTGTCTTTTACTAATCGTATTACTATTATGAGATACACAAGACATTACTCTGTCAATATTTGTCTCAATAATATTTTTTAGATTTAGAGACAAAAAAGGAACTGCTTCATTATTATTGGAAGACGCAAACACTGGATTTACGCTTTTCTTAAACACAAGCGTGGCTTCATTTAACATATGTAAAAATAAACAACGTTGCTTGTAAAAAGACCCTTCGGAATACACAATCATATCGGCTGATCCTGCGATTGATTTATGGTTTGTTTCCATTTCAAAAATAGAGTAAGCAATATAATCGCTATAAAAGTCATCCGTATCCATAAACGCTACATATTCCGTATTGGTTAATTGAACCAATGCATTTCGCTTGTCTCCAATCGAACATCTTGGCACTCTGTAATATCTTATAGGGTATTTCGTTTTTATACATAGTGGCTCATCTATATCACTATCATCTAAAATTAGTATCTCCCTAATGTTATAATAGGTTTGAGTATTGATGTTGTGTTCTATTAATTTTTCAAATTTCTTTCTGTTGAACGTCGGTATACAGATGGTCACCGACATAATATAATTTGTAAATATTATTTTATGTCGGTTTTATACATATGCTAAACGAAAAAGCAAAGATTGCTAATTTACACTACTTGTATGCTGATTTACCTGAAGAAAAGGCACACAAAAAAGCTTCTAGAAGATTGTCTAAATTAGGTTATGAATTAGATAGAAAAAATACAAACAAAGATGTGCTGACGGCAACCAAAGGAGACAACGTTCATATTAATTATAGTGGAACCAATATACGAAATCCAAGAGACATAATATCCGATATTGCGTTGGCTACTGGTGTTCAGCGTATCAATCCACAATTCAGAGAAAGGAGACAAAAGACACGCTCCATTATGCGTGAATATGGTGATAACAAAGATTACACCTTGGGTGGCCATTCCCTTGGCGGAAGTATTGCGTTAAACAATGTATCTCAATCTAAATCTATAAGAGACAGAGTATCCAAAGTAGATGTATTTAATTCTGGTTATACTTTACCTTTTCATAATTCTATTAAACCAACAGACAAAAAAATAAAAAGAGAATTAGATAGGAAGGTGAACCATCACAGAGTCAAGGGTGATCTTGTGTCTGCTTATTCACATAACGATACTGCCTTTGGTAATTTATTTGAATATAAACACAAAGACAACGATGCCGACTTATTAGACAAGCATTCACTGGAAACGTTTATGGATTAAGCCATCATAGTAATAGCATATTGTGTGTCTCGGACTATCGATAAATATATAGCATCGGCTATTTGATTTCCAACTTCCATAGCCTCTTGTGCGAAGAATTGAAATGTCTTTTCATTTATTTTGCCTCTAAGAAAATTTATGACTGCCTTATAGAAATGAATCACGATTAAGGTGGATTGCATTTCTCCATCTTCATAACACTTTTCTAATTGTTCAGCCTTTTGTTTTGACTGTTTCATAAATATTATTTTTCTCTTTACCAGAGAATGTTCAATATACTTACTACTACATTCAGTATTACAATAATATAATTCTTTATCTCCTGTATCGACATTTTGTCCGACTTCATTGATGTGTCTTGTACCGACAGTTCCGATGACATACATATCCGATAGTTTCTTTTTACAGTGTTCGCAGTTCATCTTGTAGTTTATCTTGTTTGGTATTATACTATTAAATCTATTAAAAATCTATTTCAATTTTCTTTTTTTTCTCATCAAATATTCAGAGCTCATTTGTCTCCATTTTATATTTTAGATTTAGAAAAATAAAAAAGAAACAACACAATCCTAGCAAGATTTATATTTTAGATTTGGAGACAAGTGGTGTGTATAGTTGTGTATTTATTTGTCTCCATTTTAGATTTAGAAAAATAAAAAGAAACAACACAATCCTATCAAGATTTATATTTTAGATTTGGAGACAAGTGGTGTGTACAGTTGTGTATTTATTTGTCTCCATTTTATATTTTAGATTTAGAAAAATAAAAAAGAAACAACACAAGCAGAGACAAATGGATTCGGGGGGACTTGGGGGACTTTCAAAGAGATTCTGGTTGGAGCATATATTTTTTTTTAGACTTGGTTTATTATTTTTTTTTTTCATATCTT
>Ga0222646_100268_pt1 | contig 16026 bp, 10 predicted proteins | sample AntAcemetagen293_FD_179819 | JGI IMG/M metagenome (GOLD analysis project Ga0222646, IMG submission 179819) | Saline water microbial communities from Ace Lake, Antarctica - #293 | ecosystem: Environmental > Aquatic > Non-marine Saline and Alkaline > Saline | place: Antarctica: Ace Lake | collected... | reverse complement strand
AGCACAGAAATATCTGTAGGCGCAACTCTTACCGCTTTTTCTAAAGCCCGGTTTAAATGGGGATCATTACCTATAATTCCGAAACGTTGTTTTAATGCTTGTAAGTTTTCCATTTTCTTTTTTTTTGAATTAGGATGTCTTGACTCTTGTTTTTTTTTATCAATTATATATAGAAAAGAAATCTCATTTCTTAGGCACTTTTTTAATAGTTATGCTAAACCTTGATTGAAGTGGTATCCTTTTTGTTTTTTTAAAAAAAAAATACAACGAAAAGCAATAAATAGCTTCTAATTATTATCAGAATACCCAACAACAGTTCCTTTTAAGGTCGCTGAGGTACAATCTTCAACTTTTAGCATTACAAATTCTCCTAATTTGTAAGTGTCTTTTGGAAAAACAGCTACCGTGTTTTGTGTATTTCTTCCTTTCCATTCATTCGGATTTTTCTTAGAAGTACCTTCAATTAAAAATTCTTCTGTTTTTCCTAAATGCTGTTGCGTTCTTAGTAAAGCGTGTTCCTGCTGTAGGTCTATGATTTCTTGCAATCTTCGTTTTTTAACAGCTTGCGGCACATCATCATCCATTTTATTTCCAGCCAACGTTCCGGGTCTTTCAGAATAAGTAAACATAAAACCAAAGTCGTATTTTACATATTGCATTAAGGCCAGCGTATCTTTGTGGTCTTCTTCTGTTTCTCCACAAAAACCAACAATCATGTCTTGTGATAAAGACATTTCTGGAATAATTTTAAAAATATTATCTACCAAAGTCATATATTCTTCACGCGTGTGTTGCCTGTTCATGGCTTTTAACATGGCATTGCTTCCACTTTGTACGGGTAAGTGCAAATATTTACAAATATTTTTATGTTTTGCCATGACGTGAATTACATCTAAACTCATGTCTTGCGGATTCGAAGTTGAAAAGCGAAAACGTGTTTTTGGAAATTTTGTAGCACACATATCTAGCAACTCTGCAAAGCCTACTGCCGTTGCTTGCGCCATTTCAGTAGCTTTTTTAAAATCTTTCTTTAACCCCCCACCAAACCATAAAAAACTATCTACATTTTGTCCTAGTAGTGTAATTTCTTTAAAGTTTTGGTCTACCATAGATCCTACTTCTTCTAAAATACTTTTAGGATCTCTACTTCTCTCTCGGCCTCTTGTAAAAGGAACTACACAGAAAGTACACATATTATCACAACCTCTTGTAATAGATACAAACGCAGTAACGCCGTTAGTATTTAAACGCACGGGCGAAATATCTCCATAAGTTTCGTCTTTAGAAAGAATTACATTTACGGCATTTCTACCTTCGCTAACTTCACTTAATAAATTGGGTAAATCTTTGTACGCATCTGGCCCTACAACCAAATCAACAATTTTTTCTTCTTCTAAAAATTTTTCTTTTAAACGCTCTGCCATACAACCTAAAACGCCAACTTTCATTTTAGGGTTTATTTTTTTTACTGCATTGTATTTTTGTAAACGCCTTCTTACAGAAGTTTCTGCTTTTTCTCTAATAGAACAAGTATTTACTAAAACTAAATCTGCTTCCTCTAAAATTTGGGTAGTATTATAGCCTTCTTTGTCTAAAATTGAAGCTACAATCTCACTATCATTCATATTCATTTGGCAGCCGTAGCTTTCTATGAATAATTTTTTGGTGTTTCCTGCTCTATTTTCTGTGACAAGTGCCTTCCCTTGTATTTTCTTGTCTATAACTTTTTCGGTTGCTTTCATATTCAAAAAGATGAAATGCAAATATACAACCAAAAATGAAAATGAGTGACAAACTGGCAGAAAACAAGTTTTTTTGAATACTAAAAAATAATAGGAATAAATAGAGCTTATTTTTTTAGTAAAAAACTACTTATTTTATACAAATAGAGTGCTTTAATTTTCTTTTTTCAGGTGTAATTGCGTACCTATAAATGAAATAGAAATAGGGTGTAGAATATTTTTTTCCAATAAATTTTAAGTAAAAAAGCTAGAAAAAAATAATAATAAAAAAAAACTACATACTTTTACAGTCCGAAAACACGCCGTTTACCTCAAATTTTGGGCAGCGTTAATTAAGAAAATAGAAAGATACATGGCAAAGAACTTAGTAATTGTAGAGTCACCAGCAAAAGCAAAAACCATAGAAAAGTTTCTTGGAAAAGACTTTCAAGTAGAGTCTAGTTATGGCCATATTGCAGACTTACCTTCTAAAGAATTAGGAATAGATGTAGACGGAGATTTTAGTCCTACCTATATTGTTTCAGACGATAAAAAAACAATTGTTAAGAAATTAAGAACGCTCGCAAAGAAGGCTGATATGGTCTGGTTGGCGAGTGATGAGGATCGAGAGGGTGAAGCAATTGCGTGGCATTTAAAAGAGCAATTAGAGCTTAAAGACGCCAATACAAAACGTATTGTTTTCCATGAAATAACAAAAAACGCCATTTTAAAAGCAGTTGAAAATCCCAGAGATATCGACTATAATATGGTAAATGCACAACAGGCACGTAGAGTTTTAGATAGGCTTGTTGGATACGAATTATCGCCTGTTTTATGGCGAAAAGTAAAAGGAGGTTTGTCTGCGGGTAGAGTACAATCTGTTGCGGTACGCTTAATTGTAGAAAGAGAACGCAGTATCTTAGAGTTCAATGCAGAAACCCATTACAAGGTAGTTGCACAGTTTTCTAATGAGGAAGGTAAAACGTTTAAGGCAACTATTCCTAAGAATTTTGATTCTAAAAAAGCAGCAGAAAGTTTTTTAAACTCTTGTGCAAAAGCAGATTTTTCAATTGCAGATTTAACTAAAAAACCAGCAAAAAAATCTCCAGCGGCACCGTTTACAACATCAACATTGCAGCAAGAAGCCTCTAGAAAATTAGGTTTTCCGGTAGGTAAAACTATGCAAGTTGCACAGCGTTTATATGAAGCAGGTTTGATAACCTATATGAGAACAGATAGTTTGAATTTGTCTGTAGATGCAAGAAATGCTGCTGAAGAAGAAATTACCAATTATTATGGTGCAGCATACAGTAAGCAACGTGTGTTTAAAACGAAGGCAAAAGGGGCGCAAGAAGCGCATGAGGCAATCAGACCTACCAGCATGAAAATGCATTCTATAGATACAGAGTATGATCAAACAAGGTTGTATGATTTAATTTGGAAAAGAACTTTAGCTTCTCAAATGAGCGATGCACAATTAGAGCGTACAAACGTGAAAATTGAAAATTCTGAAAACTCTAAAATCTTTACGGCAAATGGTGAGATGATAAAGTTTGAAGGTTTCTTAAAAGTATATTTAGAAGGAAATGATGACGATGAGGGTGAAGAGCAAGCAGGCATGTTGCCAAATTTAAAAGCACAAGACAAACTAGAGTATACTTTTATCAACGCAACACAGAGATTCACGAGTCCGCCATACCGTTTTACAGAAGCATCTTTGGTAAAACAATTAGAAGAATTAGGTATTGGAAGACCTTCTACATATGCACCAACAATTTCTACTGTACAAAAAAGAGGGTACGTAGAAAAAGGCCAAAATGAGGGGCTAGAAAGAGCATACCAACAATTAATTTTAAACAACGGAATTGTAAAAGGAGAACTTTTATCGGAAAAAACAGGTTCAGATAAGAACAAGTTGGTACCCACAGATATCGGTAATATTGTGAATGATTTTTTGGTTGCAAATTTTTCAAATATTTTAGATTTCGGATTTACGGCACGGGTAGAAAATTCTTTTGATGATATTTCTGAAGGGACTGCAAATTGGACAGAAATGATCAAAGGTTTTTACACTTCTTTTCATGAAACAGTAGAAGATGTTAAAGAAAATGCAGAAAGAGAAAGCGGAGAACGTATCCTAGGGAAGCATCCAGAATCTGGAAAAACAGTTTTGGTGCGTTTGGGTAAATTCGGTCCTATTGCACAAATTGGTGCGCCAGAAGATGAAGAAAAAGTATTTGCCAGCTTAAATAAAGAGCAGAACTTAGGCACCATAACTATGGAGGAAGCATTGGAGTTGTTTTTGCTTCCAAAAACATTGGGAACTTATGAAAATGAAGAGGTAATTGTCTCTAATGGACGTTTTGGGCCGTATATACGTTTCGGAACTATGTTTGTTTCTCTGGACAAAGGAGAAAACCCAATGGAGGTAGATTTGCCAAGAGCGGAAGAGTTAATTGTTGCAAAACAAAAAGCAGATGCACCAATTTACCATTTTGAAGAATTGCCTGTTCAAAAAGGTGTTGGCCGTTTTGGGCCTTTTATTAAGTGGAATTCTATCTTTATCAACGTAAATAAAAAGTACGATTTTGACAATCTTTCAGAAGATGATATTATTGAGTTGATAGAAACCAAAAAACAGAAAGAAATAGAGAAGGTATTGCACAACTGGGAAGATGAAGGTATTCGTGTAGAAAAGGCACGTTGGGGTCGTTTTAATGTATTAAAGGGTAAAATAAAGATCGAATTACCCAAAACTACAGACATAGAAAACCTCTCTAAAGAAGAAGCGGTTAAGATGATAGAAGCAAAAATGCCAAAGAAAAAAGCCGTAAAAAAGAAAAAAGCCGTAAAAAAGAAAACGGTAACAAAAAAGAAAACAACGGCAAAAAAAACGGTAAAAAAGAAATAATTAGTTAGTATCTTGCGTATGCTATTGATAATAAATAACGATGAACCAAGATTTTTTAATCCCTATCGAAGACGCTGTTGCAGCTCATTTAGAGAAGCAGTCTACTTCATGTTTGGGGAGAAATATTCAAATTTATACAGCACAAGACGGTTTTCCAGAGCTAGAAAACGTTCAAATTGCTATTTTTGCTGTAAATGAAGATAGAAACTCACAAGATAATTTTGGTTGTGGAGAAGATGCACAAATTATTCGTAAAAAACTATACCAACTATTTCCTGGGAATTGGCAAACAAATATCGCAGATATTGGTACCGTTGAAAAAGGAAATCAAGTTTCAGATACTTATTTTGCAGTAAAAGAAATAATAAGGTCACTACTAAAGAAGAGTATTATTCCAATAATAATTGGAGGAGGACAAGACATTACATATGTGAATTATAGAGCCTATGATGACTTAGAGCAATCTGTAAATATAACGGCAGTAGACAGCAGATTCGATCTAGGAAATTTAGAAGAAGAATTAACATCACAATCTTATCTTAGTAAAATAATTATGCAAGAACCAAATAACTTGTTTAATTATTGCAATGTTGGGTACCAAACTTATTTTAACTCACAAGAAGAAATAAGCTTATTGGATAATTTATTTTTTGATACGTATAGACTTGGAAAAGCAAAAGAATTAGAAAATATAGAACCAGCGTTTAGAAATGCAGATATTGTTTCCATAGATATTGGTGCTGTGAGACAAAGTGAAGCACCTGCAAATAACAATGCTTCACCAAATGGTTTTTATGGGGAAGAAATTTGTGCAATTTCAAGATATGCGGGTATAAGTGATAAGGTTTCTTCTTTTGGTATTTATGAATACAATTCTAAACATGATACAAATTACCAAACAGCTCATTTAATTGCTCAAATGATTTGGTATTTTATTGAAGGCGTTAATTTTAGAGTAAAAGATTATCCGTTTTCGGGTAAAGAGAATTATCAAAAATTCACTGTCTTGTTAGAAGATGATGAGCCGTTGCTTTTTTACAAAAGTAATAAGTCTGGCAGATGGTGGATAGAAATAAATATTTTATCAAATAATAAATACAAAAGACATGCGTTAATACCATGTACATATAAAGATTATACAGATGCAACGAAGCAATTGATACCAGAAAAATGGTACAAGGCGATGAGAAAGTTGGTGTGATTTTTTAAAAAAAAAGTAAAATCAATATGTTAAATTGCAATTGTAACATTGCTTTTTTTAAAAAAAAATAATGATAGGTTTACTACCTTTTAGTAAAGATACAAACAGGCATATGAAGAAAGCAGCAATATTTGCACTTTTAATAACAGTATTTTATAGTTGTGGCTCTAATGACAGAGGAGAGTTAGTTGGTGTTAAGGTTAAAAAGAAATGGTTTTCAGAAAAGCCTTACGGTATGGCTTTAATACCAGGAGGTTCTTTTACAATGGGTAAACAAGACCAAGATATCGTTGGTACAATTAGTGCTCCTACAAAAACGGTAACTGTGAGGCCTTATTATATGGACATAACAGAGGTAACCAATAATGAATATAAGTCATTTGTGCATTGGGTTAGAGATTCTATTGTAAGAACAAGATTAGGGTATCAAGCAGAGTTTGCAGCGATGACCGCTACTCCAAGTGTAAATGGTGCAGCGCCAACAGGAGGCATTCAAAACTATAAGTTTAAGGATACTTTAGAAAACGCAACTCCTTACCAAAAATACATGTATGACAACTATTACAGTTTAGATACCATACAGCCTTTAGATTGGAGTGAAGAATTGATTTGGAAGCAGCAAGAGTACCCAGACGTAGATTATGTAGAGGTAATGGATTCTCTTTATATTAGTAGAGAAGAAGCTGTAGACGGAATTTCATCATTCAATACAAAATTTTTAAAATACAGGTATTCTTGGTTCGATGGAGAAAATGCTGCAAGAAAAGGCGGAAATAGAAAAGACTTTGTTCAAACAGAAGTTTTAAACATTTATCCAGATACTACTGCATGGGTAAAAGATTTTAATTATTCGTACAATGATCCAATGCACCAAGATTATTTTTACCATCAATCTTATGGAGATTATCCTGTTGTTGGTGTTAATTGGGAACAAGCAAATGCCTTCTGTAATTGGAGGACAAAAAGAAAAAACGATTATTTATTAGGTAGAAAAAACGTGACACAAGTGCCAGATTTTAGGTTGCCAACAGAAGCAGAGTGGGAATATGCAGCAAGAGGTGGTTTAGCGTTTGCAACATACCCTTGGGGAACTGGCGGTACTACAAGTGATAGAGGTTGTTTTTTAGCAAACTTTAAACCTGTTAGAGGTAATTATGCCGCAGATGGTGCTTTGTATACCATGGAAGCGCAGTCTTTTAATGCCAATGATTACGGTTTGTTTAATATGGCCGGTAATGTGTCTGAATGGACAAATACGGCTTACAACTTATCTTCTTACTATATGGCTTCTTCAATGAATCCTAATGTAGAGGATAGAAAAAATAAAAGAAAAATTGTTCGTGGAGGTTCTTGGAAAGATGTTGCTTACTTTTTGGAAGTAAGTTCTAGAGATTATGAATATGCAGACACAGCAAGAAGTTATATTGGTTTTAGAACCGTACAAAACTATATAGGAACAGACAACAAATAAAAAAAGTATAAAATATTATGGCACAATCGAGAGCATATAAAAAAGGGATGAATTTCGTTTACGGAATGGGGGCAGCAGTTGTAATTGTTGGAGCATTGTTTAAAATACAACATTTTTCTTTTGGTTTTTTAACAGGTGGCCTCATGTTATCAATAGGTTTAGGGGTAGAGGCAATAATTTTTGCAATATCTGCTTTTGATAATCCAGATGACGAATTAGACTGGTCTAAAGTATACCCAGAATTAGCAGAAGAGGGATTGTCTTCGGCAAAAGAAAAAAGAAGTCTTGGAGCAGATGGGATGTTATCTCAAAAACTTGATAATTTGTTACAGGAAGCAAAAATAGATGCAAGCTTACTGGAAAGCTTAGGTTCGAGTATGCAAAACTTTCAGAGCGCAGCAGAAGGCTTATCTGCAGTCTCTAGTTCGGTAGCGTCAACAAACAAATACAATGAAGAAATGTCTAAGGCTGCTTTGCAAATGGAGTCTTTAAATAATTTATATAAAATTCAAGTAGAGAATTCCAGCAAACAAGCAGAATTGAACAACGAAGTTGTAGAGAATACAGAGCGGTTAAAAGAACAAATGGCAGCATTGGCTACGAATCTATCTTCTTTAAACGGAGTGTATGGTGGAATGCTTTCGGCGATGTCTACTAAGTAATAATTAGTTGAATAGATATAAACAACTTAAAAATTAATTAGAATGGCAGTAGGAAAAATGAACGCAAGGCAGAAGATGATCAACCTAATGTATCTTGTTTTTATTGCAATGTTAGCAATGCAAATGGATAAAGAAGTTTTATCAGCTTTTGGTTATACAAATGAAAAACTATCTGATAATAATATATCTACTGCAGAAAAAAATGTTTTGGCGTATGCAAATCTAGACACAAAAGCTTATGAGCAACCTGAAAAATTTGCGCCTTTAAAGGAAAAGGCAGATAAAGTGAAAATGTTATCTTTTACATATTATCAATATTTATCAGTATTAAAATCTAAACTGATTGCGGATGTTGAGAAGAAAGATGATTATGAGCAAATGGACAAGGTAGATTGGTTAGATAATTATTTCTTTAAAGGCGAGGGTTATACTATAGAAGGGCAAGCGTTTTTAGACAATATGAACAGCTATAGAACTAAAATGATTGAGGTTTTAGGTGCCAGCAGTAAATTTGTACCACTATTGCAAAAACGCTTTTCTACCGAAGACGTAGTAAATAGTGAAACAACTATTTCAGTGGCATTTTTAAAGGCAAGGTATGAAGGTTTCCCAATGGTGGCCTCACTAACTAATTTCACTCAAATACAAGCTGATATTAAAAATACAGAAGCGGATATTATTTCAGATTTATTGGGAGGTCAATTAGAAACAGAAATCTCGATGACTAATTATAATGGAATTGTAAACCTACAAAAGAACGCTTACTATCCCGGAGATAAGATTGAAGGGAGTGTTGTTTTAGGAAGGTATGATCCTAATTTGAAACCAAGTAGAGTCATGCTAAATGGTGAGAAATATGATAACTTTAAAAATGGTAGTGTTGTTTTAGATTTAAGAGCAGGCAGTGTAGGCGAAAAAGATATAAAAGGAACCATCTATTTTATGGAAAGTGGAAAAGAGGTTCCAGTTCCTTTTGAAACTACCTATTCTGTTATTTCGAAACCGAATTCTGCTGTGGTATCTGCAGATAAAATGAATGTTGTTTATAGAGGGCTTCAAAACCCATTAACCATTTCTATACCAGGAGTTCCTACAAATTTAGTAAAAGCAAATGCACCCGGTTTAAGACAAATAAAAGGGAGTAGCTATATGTTAAGTCCAGGAGCAGGTGATGAAGTAACCATTAGTGTATCAGGAAGGTTGCCAGATGGTCAGCCAATTAATACTCCAAAAACATTCAGAGTAAAAGACATTCCTGCAGCAATGGGAACTGTAAGAGAGCAATACGGTACGGTTAGAATGCCAAAATCTGGCTTAGCAAATACTCCAGTAGGTGCTGGTTTACCAGATTTCTTATTCGATCTAGACTTACAGGTAACAAGCTTTAAGGTAAAAGTGCCGGGAGAATTAGCAATTATAGTAAACGGTACAAAATTTAGTGCTGCGGCAAAAAAAGCATTGGCAAAGGCAAGAAGGGGAGATATGATTAATATCTTTGATATAAAAGCAGAAATAAAAAACAGCTCATACAATTTAAAAAAGGTTTTACCGGTTAGTATAGAGTTAACAAACTAGAAAATAAATATAGCTATGATTAAAAATTGTGTAATACTATTTTTTGCTATACTGACTACAGGATTGGTAAATGCGCAAGCAAACTTACTAAATTCAAAAACTGTAGATCAGATTGGTGTAAAAAGCAGAGAACAATTGGCTGCAGATAATGATGGGCCAATTCCTTATGGTTATGTAGATGATAGAGATGTATTGTGGTCTAAAGTTGTTTGGGAATTTATAGATTTAAATCAAAAAATAAATCTGCCATACTATTTTCCAATAGATACTACAAACTTGTCTTCAGATAGAAGATCGTTGTTTCACACTATTTTGAAAGGAATAAGGCAGGGTGAAATTAAAGAAGCATATTCAGATTCTTTTTTTACATCGAAGATAACAGAAGAAGAGATAGATCAGCGTCTGATTAATGTTCGGGAAGAAAATGGGTATTCAGATACTTTTAGAATTCAAACACAAGATGTTGTAGGATACATGATTAAAGGGATGTGGTACTTTGATAAGCGCCAAGGAGAATTAAAGTATCGTTTATTGGCTTTGGCACCCATGGGTAAGGATGTTCAAACATTAGGAGTGCAAGATATTGAAGATGAAGAGTTGTATGAATTATTTTGGGTATTCTTTCCATCGATAAGAGAAGTGTTGCACAATGCTAAGGTTTTTAATCCTAAAAATGCAGCACAACCAATCTCTTTTGATCACTTATTAAATGCTAGAAGATTTAGCGCTACGATTGTTAGAGAAGAGAATATGTACGGAAATAGAGCTATAGAAGACTATGTGCGTGGAAACTCTTTGTTTCAATTGTTAGAGGCAAATAAAATCAAAGAAGAGATTAGAAATAGAGAAATGGATATGTGGAGTTATTAATTTATGTATTAAAAAAAACAAAAAACGTTTGCGAGAGCAAACGTTTTTTTGTGTTCGTTATTTGCTTAGTTTGAGATTGGAAGAAAACGAGCTCTTTTAAAAATAAAATTTCATTTTATGAAAGTCGATTATATTATTGTTGGTTTAGGTTTGGCAGGCTTGGCGTTTGCAGAAGAATTAATTCAAGCAGAAAAAACATTTATAGTTTTTGAAGATGCTTCTCAAACATCTTCATTAGTAGCTGGTGGCGTCTATAATCCTGTAGTTTTAAGGAAATTTACGGCTGTTTGGAAAGCTGCTGAGCAACTAGACTTAGCCATTCCGTTTTATGAACGATTAGAACAAAAATTACAGATTAAGTTTGATGAAAAATTTGTAATTAAAAGAGCTTTTAAATCTGTAGAGGAACAAAATAATTGGTTTTCAGCTTCAGATAATCCGGTATTAAAAAGATTTTTGAACGCTACTATCGAAAATACAAAAGTAGCCGGAGTTGTGGGTGGTTTCGGATTTGGAACCGTAAATGAAACCGGTAGAATTGACACACTAAAGTTGGTAAAAGCATACCGAAGTTTTTTAATGGATAAAAAATGTATTCGTTTTGAAAAATTTGAACACGTAAAACTAAAAGTATCCATAGAAAAAATCACATACAAAGAAATAGAATGCAAGCAGGTTGTGTTTTGTGAAGGATTTGGTATGAAAGGAAATCCATTTTTTAATGATTTGCCATTAGCGGAAGCAAAAGGCGAACTTATAACAATCCACGCACCTGGACTAAATATCGATTTTTTGCTAAAATCTGCACTATTCTTAATTCCTTTAGGAGAGAACAACTACAAAGTTGGCGCAACTTTTAATCACATAGATAAGACAGCTGCACCCACACAAAGTGGAAAGCTAGAATTGGTAGAGAAATTAAAAAAAGTAATTAACGTGCCGTATGAGATTATAGACCAAACTGCCGGAATAAGACCCACAACAAAAGATAGGAGACCATTTATTGGAATACATAAAGAATATGCACGATTGGCAGTTTTAAATGGTTTGGGTACCCGTGGCGTTATGTTGGCACCAACAATGGCTAGAAGTTTGTTTAATTATATAGAAAAAGGTACAACCTTAGATCTAGAAATAGATATTAAAAGATTTCAATAGAACGATTGGTAATTGTTTTTTTTGATAGGTAAAACGAGACAAATACAAAAAAAATCACGAAGAATCTCTCTCGGTCATTTTCCTTTTATAGGGCGCTATTTTTTTGTCTTCTTTTTAAACATATTAACTCTAATTTTTAAGTAGCTTTGCGGCTTATTAAATTACAAAATATTACATGTTAAACGTACATAATTTAACAGTTTCCTTTATGGGAACTGAATTGTTTTCTGGTATTACTTTTAAGTTGAATAAAGGAGATAGAATAGGACTGATTGGAAAAAATGGAGCAGGAAAATCGACTTTACTAAAAGTACTTTCTAGAGATATAGAGAGCAGAGGCGGTACGATGGCGTTTGATAAAGATGTACAAATAGGATTTTTAAGACAAGATATTGATTTTGTTGAAGGGAGAACTATTCTAGAAGAAGCGTATCAAGCTTTTGAAGAAATTAAAGAAATAGAAGTTCAGTTAGATGAGATTAATGAGCAACTAGCTACGAGAACAGATTATGAAAGTGACGCATATAGTCAGTTAATTATAGATTTAACAGAAAAAACAGAACGTTATGAACTTTTAGGAGGGTATAATTACCAAGGAGATACAGAGAAAATTCTACAAGGTTTAGGTTTTCAACGAGAAGATTTTAACAAACTAACAGATACCTTCTCTGGAGGTTGGAGAATGCGTATTGAGTTGGCAAAATTACTACTTCAAAATAATGACATTCTTTTATTAGATGAACCAACAAACCACTTGGATATTGAGTCTATTATTTGGTTAGAAAATTTCTTAAAAGGATATTCTGGTGCTATTGTATTGGTTTCGCATGATAAAATGTTTTTAGATAATGTGACCAACAGAACCATCGAAATTTCTTTAGGTCAGATTTACGATTACAAAAAGCCGTATTCAGAATTCTTGTTATTAAGAGGAGAAATTAAAGAAAAACAGTTACAAGCTCAGAAGAATCAAGAGAAAGAAATTAAGCAAAAACAACACTTAATTAATAAGTTTAAGGCAAAAGCAAGTAAGGCTTCTATGGCACAATCTTTAATGAAACAACTGGATAAAGTTGAGTTGATTGAGGTAGATCAAGATGACAATCAAGCCATGAATGTTAGCTTTAATATTTCTAAAGAGCCAGGTAAAATTATTGTTGAAGCAGAAAAGCTTTCTAAAAGTTATGGAGATAAACACGTATTAGAAGATGTAGATTTACTAATTGAAAGAAATAGTAAAATTGCTTTTGTAGGGCAAAACGGACAAGGAAAGTCTACTTTGGCAAAAATGATGGTGGGTGAGATTCCTTTTGAAGGGTACTTAAAACTAGGGCATAATGTAGAAGTTGGGTATTTTGCTCAGAATCAATCTGAACATTTGCCACCAGAAAAAACGGTGTTGGAAATTATGGAAGATGCTGCTACCGACGGAAACAGAGCAAGAGTCAGAGACATGCTAGGGTCCTTTTTATTTGGTGGAGATGCTGCCGATAAAAAAGCAAAAGTGCTTTCTGGAGGGGAAAGAAATAGATTGGCATTGTGTAAGTTACTGTTATCGCCATTTAATGTGTTGATAATGGATGAGCCAACAAACCACTTAGACATTGCGTCTAAAAATGTATTAAAAGAGGCATTGCGTAATTTTAATGGAACCTTAATTTTGGTGTCACATGATAGAGATTTCTTACAAGGTTTAACAAGCACTGTTTACGGCTTTAAAGACAGAGAAATTAAAGAGTATTTAGGAGATATTGATTATTTCTTAGAGCAACATAAAATTGAAAACCTTAGAGAAGCAGAAAAAAGAACCGTGGTAAAGGTTGCAAAGGAAACTTCTAAAAATAAGTCAAATCATTTCTCTAGAGAACAAGAAAAAGAGTTGAAAAAATTGAGCAACAAGCTTTCTAAGATTGAAACTGAAATAGCAGATTTAGAGAGAGAAATTGCAAAAATAGATCTAGAATTGGCTCAGAATTATGATGCCGTATCGACGAGACCAAATTTCTTTGAAAAATACAAGGCCAAAAAAGCGCAATTAGATACCTTAATGGTAGATTGGGAGCAGGTAGAAGCAAGGGTTGCTAACTTCTAATTAATTTTTCAAGCACATAGATTATTTAGATTTGCACGAACATTAGCTTAAGTGCCTGAATAAAAGATAATTGAAAAATTGTAGTACTGCTTTGGTTCAGTTAATGTACCTTTGATAAACGGGTACGCTGTTTTTATTAGAACTTTTAACTGTTCTGTTAAAATAAACAATACAATTTAATTGATTTTTTTTGACTTTAATCCTTGTTTTTTGATTGTGTATCCTTAAGACACATTCATAAAATTATTATTTCGGTTTAATGTATAATCTGTAAACTAAGAAAACACGCTCTTTGGTGCTGTCACAAGTATTATTTTAAATTTTTTAGTCCAAAACAATATAATTATAATTTGAACCCTATGAAAAGCACTTTTAAATATCAGTTATTGTCATTTATCTTATTCATTTCTATAAGTCAATTTGCGCAAGTTGGTATTGGTACTTTAGTTCCCGATAACTCTGCTCTTTTAGATTTAGTTTCTTCAGAGAGAGGTTTTTTAATGCCAAGATTAACAGCGGTTGAAATAACCAACCTTGCTTTACCTGCGAAAGGTTTAATCGTTTTTAACACAACAACGAATGATAGTGAAATTAATATAGGGACTCCAAGTCTGCCATTATGGATAGGAATAAGAAGGCCTGTAGATCCAATGATATACTCTATTAACGGAGTTGATGATTTTATCGCTCAAGCATCTGATGATTTACTGCCATCAGATTTAATACTAACACCTACTGCCGGAACTTTTATAGCTACGTTTAGCGGTGTCATGTCAGATGCAACTTTTTTAACTACGTCATTTGATTCAGATATCGGTAAGGCAAATTTAATAAGTCTTTACAATGCGGTAAAGAATGCGGCACAAACTGACACGCATCCAACAATTTTTGCGGCTGGCGAGGTTATAACTCCAGGGGTTTATCAAATTCCTGCAGCGCTAACACTTAACGGATCATTTACTTTGGCAGGTGGCACAGATGAGGAGAATCCTGTTTTTATTTTTAGAGGTCCCGGTGCCTTTACCACTGCAGTAGGTATAATAATAACATTGACAGGAAATGCAAAACCCGAAAATATATTTTGGATGTCTGATGTTGCCATGTCTACTGCAGCATCTGTAACTATGAAAGGAACGATGATGGGAGCCGCTGGTGGCGGTGCAGGGGCTATGTCAACAGGCGCAGACACAGATCTTGACGGAAGATTGTTTACAAAACTAGGAGCCATAACCTTGGGAGCGAATACTAAAATAGCGATACCAACAGACGTCAGTGCTTTTGATTTTGCAACCCTTTCTACTTTCGCAATGTGGAGTAATAGTGGAGGTGTTTCAGATGTGGCAACTGCAAATACTACAGGAGATGCAGGCACATTCGCAGGGGTTTTGGCAATGACCTATACAGATCAGGAGACTGGCGCTGGACACCACGGAGAAGCCTATTTTCCGGGTACGGCTGGAGGTGACGTTATTAATACGAGCACAACTACTTACGGTGTTTTTGTAAATGATGTAGAAGTTACAGACTCTAGAAGAATCATTGAAACACAATCTTCGAGAGTTACCATACAAACATTAGTTAATGTGGCTTCAGACGCGCTTAGGGTAGAACTAAAGTGGAGAGTAAATAAGGGTTCTGCAACGCTTTCGAATAGGTTCTTTTCTTTGATTCGTTCTGAACACTAATATCAAATTATAAGTATTAGGAGATTTCACATCTTATTATATCTTTTTATTCTGTAGAGTGCACTATCATTCGCTCAGATTTATGTAAGTGCTTCTAGCTATTTCTATGCAGATTTACCAATACGTTTAGAAGCTGCAGAAGGTCATATTTATGTACGAAATAAAGCGTAATTAGTTGGGGTGGACACTGCTGTTTCAATAATTCGGAACTTTGAAGTCTAAGCTTGTATCAAGCTAGTAAAGCGAATGCGTATGCTTTTAATTTTTGGCGCTCATCCTTAGAAAATAATTCATAAAGTGTTGCGAATAACTCAGATACTACAAATTTATTTGGTGATCTATATTCTTCAATCGGCAAGGCTTAGTATGTCCTGACAAGTTTTATAGATCAATACATTCGGACAAGCAATCATTAGTAATGTCCAGTAAATCGACATACACACAGGACTTATTAGAAGTTGCCATTACTGGTTACTATAATATGGGTCAATTAACTCAGAATTAGTTTTTTAAATGATAGAGACAGATGTTTCTCACAATAGTCAAAATTATGAATATAGAACAAAACCCACTATTGGAATCATTACGAATATTGTTGCGCTAAGAGAGTTTTTGCTAAGAAGAAACCCTTATGCCCGAGGACTAAATGCGTGCACGTTTGTTTATGACTCCGACAACTA